>Ga0224501_10000916_pt1 | contig 22706 bp, 22 predicted proteins | sample SF_Oct11_sed_USG_4_FD_169105 | JGI IMG/M metagenome (GOLD analysis project Ga0224501, IMG submission 169105) | Sediment microbial communities from San Francisco Bay, California, United States - SF_Oct11_sed_USGS_8_1 | ecosystem: Environmental > Aquatic > Marine > Sediment | place: USA...
TGATCATGAACGCTCGGCTGTGAAAAAAATAGCCGACATAATAGAGCATCCAAGCTGGATGTTCAAAGATTTGTTTTAGGTCTATTAAAATCACCTCTACATATACTTAGAAAAATAATCAGGATAGTCATTTTAGGCGAAGAACAGACCTTTCCCCGCGTCATAAATACGCAACAAAAAATGCCTAAACCTGCTTAATTATGGATACGGTTGAGTAAATGAAAGTGAGGATTTTACAGGGTTAGAACGAGTTTTCCCCTGGACTTCAAAACCATAGAGAAAAGGATTCGAGACCCTTCGTTCATCCCACTATAATACCTGTTCAAATAGTTAGAAATTAATCGCTAAATAAAAAATGAAATTCCCAAAAAGATTTTATGATGGGTTCTAATATTATTTCCACTCCATACTGTATCTCTTCACAACCGGAATTCCTTTCTCGTCTTCCCAAACCATGGTATACATCTTGTTTTTCTTGACCACGTAGAGAAAATCAATTTCTGGAAGGGAAAATCTCGCAACATATCTCCCCTCAGAATCAAAAACATCATAGTAAAAATTACCTTCCTTATCTCTCTCATACGTCCGGACATATATTCTTCCCTCATCCCCACAGATGAAAAAATAATAAGGATAATAACTCTTTGGACATTCTATCTTATATCCAGAAGGAGCTCCTTGTTCTCCGAAGGACTCTTTAATCAGTTTTTCCTTTTCCTCTTCAGATATTTTCACCGGGTCATAGTCCTTGACTATCTTTCGTATTGTTTTACCTTCAGGATTGACAACAAATATCTCGTATTTTAAGGAATAACCCCAAACGATATTATCATTTTTCATCACCCGAACATTGAGAGTCGGAGTCACCAAATTAAGAACATAAGGAGTCAATTCTTCTTCTATGGCTCCAATCGTAACAATTGGATTGAGGTTCGAATCAAATTTCTTGATTTCATCCACAAACCTCTCTCCCAGAACCAGGGTTTGTGTTATGATATTTCCTTCAGAATCAGGGATCGCTCTTGAGAATCTGTATTTTCCAGTTGGAATTTCCCTTAGACATTTTCCATCCCAAGAATAAAATGAAAGGCGGTTGTTTGCACCGTCATAGATCATGATCTCCTTTCCTGGAGCCAAATACATCCGTGAAGGCGATTGAATCTCTCCTGGACCCTGTCCCTTTTCCCCGAATGTCCGAATATGCTTTCCGTTCCTATCAAAAATTTTGACACAGACTTCTTTTGAATCCAAAACATAGATGTTCTCTTCTTCGTCAACCTGGACAGACCTTATCTGAGAAAATATAAAATCCTCTATCCCTTCCTCATCTCCGATGCAGAGATCTTGTTTCAGTATTAATTCTTTTGGCGTGCCTGGCAGAGGAGCTGGATTTTTGGGGTTATACACAACTTGAATCCCGTTTTCGATCTTGATTTTTACTTCATCAGCCTGGAGCGGACATAGAGAGATAAATAAAAAAATGAAACCAATGACAAACACATATGACATCAGCAGATATTTTTTCATATTACCCTCCCTTTTTTTTATTATAAATCATGCTGAAGACTAAATAAATAGAAAAAAGAGGACTATGACTGAATTTCTTCTCAGAAACGTCACAAAAAATGCCTAGACCTGCTTAACTATGGATACGGATGTATAAAGCAAAATGAGGATTAAACGGGAGTAGAGATGGCGCGTCTGACAGGACTCGAATCTACCTTTCAGTGATTAACAGGAGCTCACTTTGATTTTTCAGATTAAAATAATTAAAGTATTGATATCAACAAATCAATTATCACCCAAATTCTGGAGGTAAAAAATGCCTATTGTTCATGTAAATGTCTGGGAAGGTTTCGGAAGAGAAAAAGCCAAAATCACAATCCAAAATATAACTAATGTCTTTGTAGATTTGGGCATCCCTAAGCAGGCTGTTGAAGTTGTTGTACACGAAATACAAAAATCCCACTGGGGAATTGGGGGAGAACCTGCTTCAGAAAAGTTCAAAGATGTATCGCCATAACAGTAAATAGCATTAATTGAACTAAAAAGCTGAACTTTTCCTCTCTAATCTATCAACAAATTCGCGCAGACCTAACTCATTAAAGGAAATACGTTTTTGACCAACGGACATAGGAACAATTTCCTGCTTATAAAAAAGAAAAACATGCTTCTGTCCTTTAATGTCCTTCAGCCGATCTTTAAATCCTGAAAGTTTCTTAAAGAGTGCCAACTTGGTATAAGTGTGATACTAAGACAGAAGTGCCTTAAACTCATTCCCACCTTGACGCATTGACAAACGCTTACAACTGTTCTATGAAGTGAATAAGACTATGTAAGGGGGTCGCCATGAAATTCGATAAGTCCACAAAAATCCTGATTAATTTAATCCTTGTTCTACTGGTCGTTTTTTTACTGAAATCCATCACTGCTGTCCCGAAAAAATTATATGCCCAGGGCCATTACCAGTATAAAATTGTCCATTATGAAGATGAAGTTAGCCTGGCTGCGATGAAGGAAGGAGCCGTGACATGGGAGGAAAGGTTGTTTCGGTATGAAGTACCTTTCAAAAATATGGCTGAAGAAGGCTGGAGATTCCATTCTGACATCAAAATAGGCAATTACACGCTCCTGGTCTTTGAGCGCTGATTCCGTTCTATCCGGAATTCTCAGCACTGCTCAGATTATTCTTGGCTATGTCTTGATTCAACGTTTTTTCATTAATAAAGATCAAGCTAAGTAAACCTAATCTGATAGGTCACAAACTGTCAAATGATAAACATCCACGGTCAAACAGGGGATTTGTGTTGACAAGTTATTTGAGAAGGAAATAAGATTTAAGCGAAATGTTTGAAGGGAGGCGGTAATGGAGGAAAAATATGATCCTGTTCGTATTTTTAGGAATACCTGGCGGCGATTCTCTAAACGAGATGAGTATAAAGGGAGCGAAGCCCACGATTTTCAGGTGTATATCGAGATAAAACAAAGCAAGGACGATATGTATATCATCGGCGGCTATAAGAGCGATTGCTTCCTCTTAAAATATTCACTCAGAAAATCCTCCTCCACAATCACGGCTCCAAAAAATTTATTCAGGGATAAAGATAAATTAGGTAAAGTCAGTATTAAATATAAGAAAAAAGAAATACAAAATTATCAAAACTATGATGAATTCTGGGACGATATAAGTGTAGAGTGACCGGAGCTACTGTAAAATCAGTAAAAGCGCAGGATTCTCACTTTACATTTTAGGCGTGAGATAATCCACTGACACATTGTTTTTTCTTTTGCTCTTTTCTTCATAGATCTTGCGCAGTGTTTTCTTGATCTGAGCCACGTTCGCGCAGAGAACAGCGAACATGGCAAAAATCCCGACCGTGACAAAAATAATGGCTGCGATAATGATTATAGAGAAAATGGTGATATTTCCAGTGAGTCCGCTCATTTGAGACCTCCGTCTAACCCTCAACTAATTTAGTCGATTTAAAATAAAGAAAATGATAAGCATGTTTTTGGCTACTACGGCTCTTTTCCGATTTCTAGTTACTCAATCGACTAATTAATAAGTAATAATAAGGAGGAGCCGCAAAAATATCAATTCTGCTGTGCTCCGCCAGGAAGCGGTCCATCAGTACTAATTCCAAATTTTTAGTCTTTTTTAAGCTATAATATTAGATAAGTGCCGAGAAAAATGGGGAAAATCACTCTGAAGACACAAAGTAAATTCCTGCCTGTATCCATCTCTCTCATTTTCCTTATGGCAGCAATGACCAACATGTCTTCCCTGCCGTCATATGCCCAGGAAACACAGGATAAAAAAATATATCACAACATCGCGGTCAGCGCTATTTCCATAGCGGTGACAGTCCAGGATAAGAAAGGGAGGTACATCAACGACCTCACCGAGGAAGATTTCACTATTTATGAGAATGAGGAAAAGAAGGATATTACCTACTTCAACCATGCATTCGATGCGCCTCTGAGCTTAACGATTCTCCTTGATGTCAGCGGGAGCATGGCTCTTCAGGACAAGCTGAACGAAAGCAAGGAAGCGCTCCGCTACCTGATGACATTCCTGCTTGGTCCTGATGATGAATTCTCTTTGTTGATCTTTGCTGATGGAGAGGTGGAGGTCGCCGTGAAATATTCCAAAAATAAAAATGATTTTCTGAATATCCTGGAGAGAACCGAAGCTTACGGCCAGACAGCTTTGAATGACGCAGTCGCTGTGTCTCCGGAATTTGCGAACAGAGGAACCAAGGAAAAACGGGCCCTTCTTTTGATCACGGACGGGATCGAGAATGACAGCCAGTATTCTCCTGATCAGGCTATTGAAATCGCCAGGAGGGTGGATGTCCCCATATACACCATCGGGTATAAAATTCCTTTAAGCGAGCAGTATTTGCAAAAGTATAAACATTCTCCCGGAATAACCTCATCCGGCATCGTTGACTCTCTTGAAAGATTCTCCGAAGCAACAGGAGGGAAGGCATTTTTCATCAATGAAGCCGAAGAATTGAAAAACGCTTTAAGAAAGATAAAAAGCGAACTCAGCCATCAGTATATTATCGGATATACTTCTTACAGAAGCCCGGAAAGCGAGTACCGGAAGATCAATGTTGTCACTTCGAAAAAAAAGTACAGGGTGAGAACAAGGGAAGGATATTACAGCGGTGAGAAGAAAGACCTTCAGTGACAGTATCCATCAACTCATAACTGAGAGGGAAAGCCCAAAATGACAGTCTTCCGCTTCAGATTGAATTCGGAGCTGAAAATATCCTATAATGACGTTTATAGGAATACGGGTTTGTGCTATGATGGGAGGTGATCAAAAAGCCGGAAAAACATAAATATCCAAAGGCTTATTATTCAAGGGAAGAGAAAGGAGGTAAATATGAACAAAAACAAAATTCTATTTCTCGTGGGGGCTGTGATTCTTATAGGTTTGCTGGCAAGCACGGGCTGCGCTACCAAAAAATATGTGCTGGGAGAGGTAGCTGACCTGGATAAGAAAGTAGAGGGGATGGAAAGCACGATTGAGGAGAACCAGAAAAGAATCAAAGAACATGATGAACGGTTGGCCAGTCTCGGCTCGCTTATCACCCAACAGGAGTCCGAATTGAGCACCAAGGCATCCGAACTCGACAGCAAAATCAGCGAAGTGAAAAAATTCGCTCAGGGAACGCTGATCTACCAGGAAATCCTGAATAATGATCAGGTTAAATTTGAATTCAACAAGTGGGATCTTACTGAGGAAGCCGAAGCTGCGCTGGATATGTTTGTGGAAACGCTGATCGCTATGGACAAAGGTTTGTATCTGACAATTCAGGGGCATACTGACAACACAGGACCGGAAGCCTGGAACCTGCTTCTCGGGAAGAGAAGAGCGGATGCAGTGATGGAGTATCTTTTCAAAAAATACCACATCCCTCTCCACAGAATGGAAGTCATCAGTTTTGGCAGCAGCGACCCGATAGCTGATAATTCAACTCGTGAGGGAAGAGCCCAGAACAGGCGCGTTGTGATACTGGTCTACGAATAGCCGACTGCATAATAACTTATTAAGCATTTTATTTTCAGCAAAATTAGGGCTGTTCGCTATATTTCTGAAGTTCTGGTTCGTTTAAAATTAGACCGATTACAGAGGTATCCATGATTAGTATGATCGCAGTGCGATAAAGCATGGATAACTGCAAAAACTCCCTCGACCTCTGGAAGGATGCTGACCCTGGCATTCCCGAAGTCGAGGATGCGAAGAAGAAGCTGGCTAAACAAGGAGAATAAAGTTGTTCGAGTTCATAATTGATCTATTATTAGATTTTTTAATGGTGATCGGTCTCAGGAAGAAAAAGAAGAAAGACCCAGAACTGACCTCTCTCAAAACAGAAGATTACACCTCAGAACAAGGGAATCCCAGAGAAGCCTCACTCAAAGGCGACGCTGTTTGTGCTGGCTGCAGCAGTTTAATCGATAAAGGTGCTGTCCATGAAGACGGCAAGGCCTGGTGTCTTCAGTGCTATAAGACTCGTGTCTTAAAGATAAAAGAGTGAATGAATAAATAGGCTGCATTTGTCAATCTTAATGAAGCAAAGATAAAAAACGAAAATCCAAACAAAATTCTCCCTTTCGCTTCCTTTTTTGTTATAATATGTCTCTATTTTTTCAAGAAACCCAATGGGGATGACCGGATTAAGGCTTCTCTGAGTTGAGGTGTGATTATAGGAAGTATTAAGGTTGAAATTCGATGACGGTTTCAAAAAAACGAGTGGTCATCACGGGCATGGATACCATCAATCCCTTAGGAGATACTCTTGATGGTTATTATAATAACTTGATAAGCGGGAAATCCGGCATAAAGAAATGGGAATCACTGGATGTCAGCAATATCGACTGTAAAATAGGCGGTGACCTCGGCCATTATAATTTCAGTGAGGCTTTAGAAAGGCTGAGGAGCAAAGTACCAGAAGAACTCCATAAGAAGCTTCGAAAACTTTTTCGAACCATGACTTTTTCCAACAAAGCGACTACCTTAACTGCCATTTCCGCCTATCACCATGCCGGGCTGTTCAATGTCAATGTTGATCCCTATAGAATAAGTGTCCTGGTCGGGGGGCATAATTTCAATTCCAACTATGTTCTGGACAACATGCATCAATTTGAAGAAGAACCAGCCTATGTCGACCCCCTATTTGGAGTAGAAGCGCTCGACCCCAATATTCCCGCGACCATCGCAGAAGTATTGCTTGCGCAAGGACCGACTTACACTATCGGCGGAGCATGTGCGAGCGGGAATATTGCGCTGCGAGATGGCTTCAGGGACATAATCAACGGTGAATGCGATATATCTGTCGTGTCCGGTGGTATTTTTGATATGGCTCCCTGCGACATTCATGCCATGGCGGTCCTCAATTCACTGGTTATAGACCCGGAATATCTGGATAAACCAGAGGCAGCCTCGCGCCCATTCGATATCAATAGAAAGGGGTTCATTCCTTCCCACGGAGCCGGAACGATTATCCTTGAAGATTTGGAATTCGCAAAGGACCGAGGGGCAATGATCTACGCTGAGGTTTTAGGTGTTGTCGCCAATGCGAATGCCAATCATCTTCCTATCCCATCAGGTGATGTCCAGGCCCATCTGATCAAGACGCTGTTAAATATAACAGGAGTCCATCCGGAGGAAGTGGATTACGTTAACTGTCATGCCACCGGAACTCCCGTAGGCGATATAAACGAGATTAATGCCATCAAAAAGGCCTTTGGGAAACAGGCTTATAAATTGAAACTCAACGCACCTAAATCCATGCTGGGTCATGTGTGTTGGTCAGCTCCAATTGTAGAATCCATCGGGGGCATCCTCCAGATGCAACGCGGAAAACTTCACCCGTCGATTAATATCGAAAAGCTTGACCCTGAAATAGACCTGGACGTCTGTAAAGATGGACCGGTAAACCACAGAATTTCCGTTATGCTTAAAAATTCATTCGGGTTCGGAGGCCTTAATTCCTGTGCCCTCATAAAGCGATTCGAGGAATAGATCATGAATGTATTCGTTACCGGCGGCTCGAGGGGAATCGGCCGAGCCATTGTGTTAAAATTTGCAGGTGAAGGGTGGGGCTGTGCCTTCACTTATGTCAAGAATAAGGCGGCTGGAGAAGAGACTGTAAAACTGGCAAAAAAAATTAACTCTCAATTGCCTGTGAAATACTACAAGCTCGATATAAAGAATGCTGCCCAGGTGGATCAGGTCGTTGAGAAAGCCATTAATGACTTTGGGGAAATAAGGGCAGTTGTCAACAATGCCGCTGTTGTCAGGAATAACGCCGTAGCCATGATGAGTGACAAGGAATGGGACGAAGTGATAGCGACCAACCTGACAGGCCCATTCTATGTCATTCGCAGCTTTTTAATGCATTTAATTTCCAATAAGAACGGCCGAATCATTAATATCTCTTCGCTGGCTCAGGACGGATGCAGCGGCCAAGCCAATTATGCCGCGAGCAAAGCAGGCCTGATCGGATTGACCCGCACGATTGGCAAGGAATATGGAGCCAAAGGAATAACATCAAACGTTGTGACAGTAGGATACGTGCCCACTGACATGACTCGAGAGCACCTGTCACCAACTCTGCATGACTTCTGGATGAAGCACTGCCCCTTGAAACGGATCAGCTCTTCCGAAGATATTGCCAATCTGGTCTATTTCCTCTGTTCAGATGAAGGGAGCTTCATAAACGGAGAGGTGATTCGAGTTTCAGGAGGTCTGACATATGCTCCTTGAATAGAGGAGGAGAAAATACGTATGAAACAAATCGGCATCGAGAAAATAAACATCTACGGCTGTTCCCTTTACATGAGTCAGAATGATCTGGCTATTGCCAGGAATAAAGACCCGGAAAAGGTGGTTAAAGATTACCTGATCGACAGCCGTTCATTGAATCCTGCCTATGAAGACATGGTAACCATGGGAGTCAATGCAGCCCATCCTATATTATCCGAACAGGATAAAGAAGAGATTGGCCTGTTTGTCGTCGGAACCGAGGGGTCTCTAGACTTCGGAAAGCCCATTACAACGAACATTCATGAAGCACTCGGCCTGCCGCCAAACGTAAGAAATTTTGAAATCAAGCATGCCTGCTACAGTGGGGCAGCCGCACTGGATACAGCCATAAACTGGATCGCTTCAGGTCTGAACGATAATAAAAAAGCATTGATCATTGCCTCTGATTTCAGCCGTAAGCATTTCAATAAAGACCATGAGTTTGTCTTAGGAGGCGTTGCAGCCGCCCTGATAATAAGCGATACACCTGAGGTCATCGAATATGAATTGGGAAAAAAGGGGTGTTGGACCACCAACGTGTATGACACTTTCCGACCCACGGCATTCGCAGAGGTAGGAAATAACGAAGTCAGTCTGTACAGTTATTTGGATGCGTTAGAGGGCTCTTATCTCGATTATGTCAAAAACACGGGCAAAATTGATTTCGACAGCTATTTTAGAAGCAATATTTACCACACGCCATTTCCAGGGATGGCATTTCAAGCACACCGAGTGCTGTGCAATCTATCCCGGCCACGAAAAAAATCTGAAATTATAGAGAGTTTTCAAGAAAAAAACCTGCCGTCTTTAAGATACGCCCAACGTGTGGGTTCCACCTACAGCGCCAGTAACTTTGTCTGTCTCTGTGGTCTTATCAAGAGCGACAATAATCTTAAAGCAGGGGACCGAGTCGGTTTTTTCTCCTATGGTTCAGGCGCGATCGGCGAGTTCTACAGCGGAATCATCTTGCCTCAAGCAAGAGAAATTATCGACAGCATGAAAATCGATGAGGCCCTGGACGCTCGGAGAAGAGTGTCTGTTGAAGAATACGAAGAAATCGAAACGATACGGGAACGTTACACTGAAAATCCCAATTTTACTCCGGATTTTTCTGTTCTGGATAACTGGTATGATAAACATTACAGAGGAAACAAACTTCTGGTTCTCAAAGAAGTAAAAGACTATATCCGCAAGTACGATTGGAGTTGAGTGATGGCTTTTGTTGAGACCTATCTCGATTCAGGGCTTGCGGTAATCACTATGGCTCAAAGTCAAAAAGGAAACCGCCTCAACAAGGAAAGCCTTAAAGAGCTTTCTCATGCAATGGATTCGTGTATAAATAACAGCGATGTCAAGGCTATTCTCCTGCGCTCTAACGGAAGGACATTCTGTTTAGGCATGGATCTTGAATCCTTTCAGAAGGCGGGAAGAGACAGAGCAAACATAAATATACCGGTGGAACTGTACAAGGATATGCTATTAAAAATCTATAAAGCTCCAAAACCTGTGATTGCCTTGATAAACGGCGATGTGAAAGCAGGAGGGCTGGGCCTGGTTGCTGCCTGTGACATTGTTATCTCTTCGGAAAAATCAACTTTTGAGCTCAGCGAAGTATTACTGGGGATCATCCCTGCCAATGTCCTCCCCTTCATGCTTCTGCGGGGAATCTCTCTTCAAAAAGCCAGATACCTGATTTTAACCGCGAAAAAACTATCCGCAATCGAGGCCAAGGAGAACCATCTGGTGGATGAAGTTATTCCGGAAGAGAGATTAGAAAAAGAATTGAAGGCTATAATCAAGACTATTTTCAGAGCCGCGCCCCATGCCCTGGCTGAAACAAAAAATTTCACCCGGTCGATCTCGCATAAAGATGTGGATGAGGCCGGTGATATGGCCGTAAAAAAACTGATGGAATTGATCAACAGGCCAGAAGTTATAAAAGCAATAACTGACTTCAACCAAGGAGAATTGCCTTTATGGTTCTCGAAATTTCGGCCGAAGCAACCTCTGGTAAAAGGAGGCCAGCGTGAGTGAAAAAATTATTATCCAGATGGAGGAGAACGGTATAGTTCATTTGAAGATGAATGATGCGGAGGGAAAAAATACTTTTACTGCGGACTTCGTAGCGGAGCTGATAAGGAGTTTGGAAAAAACGAGTGACATGAAACCTAAAGTGCTCATACTTCAAGGATTGCCAGACATCTTTTGCGGAGGAGCAGATAAAAAAGACTTGATGGACCTTTGTGAGGGAAAGCTCGCCGTAAAAGACTTTATCATCCAAGAGACTCTCCTCAATCTTCCCTTCCCTGTCATCGCTGCCATGGAAGGTCATGCCATAGGCGGGGGGTTTGCAATGGCCATGTACAGTGATATCATACTGGCTGCGCGGGAAAGCCGGTATGGAGCGGTCTTCATGCAGCTCGGATTTACCCCTGGCATGGGATGCACAACCATGCTCTCTGAATTGGTCGGACCTTATATTGCCAGTGAGATGATGTTTTCCGGGAAACGGTTCAAAGGGAGCGAGCTCGCTCATAAGTCCACGAATATCAATTATATCTTGCCTAGAGAAGAAATCATGCCGAAGGCCGAAGATATCGCTTTGCAGATAAGCGAAAAAAACATCAAATCCATCTATATCTTGAAGCATGCCTTAAGCGTCAAAAAGAAGAAACTGTTGATCGATGCCCGGCTTCAGGAAGATCTCATGCACCGAATCAGTTTTGCCTTTCCTGAAACACGAGCGGCAATCGAAGAATTCTATGTTGAGCTTGACTAGAGAATACAATGATCCCAATTGATATGAAAGAGAAGACCGTGCTGATCACCGGCGGAACGAAAGGAATCGGCCTGGCCATCGCAAAAAGTTTTGGAGAGGCGGGTGCCAGGACTTACCTCACCTATAAATGGGGATCCGATGACTATTCTTCACTCTATGAAGCATTCAGAAAAGTTGACGCGCCCCAGCCTGTTCTTATCCAGGCCGATGCTTCCCTTGACGAAGATACCGAAAATTTGCTGGCCAGGATAAAAGAAAAAGAGGACAAAATCGATTATTTCATCAGTAATGTCGGAGTTGCCCAGCGTATCGTTGATCTCGCTGAATATAAAAAACGCTCCCTGTTCAAAACATTGGAATACAGCACCTGGCCTTTGATCGAATATACACGAAAGATCAAGGATTGTTTTGGAAAATACCCCCAACACATCGTCGGCATATCCAGTAGCGGACCGGATCATTTCTATCCAGGATATGACTTCGTAGCTGCCTCAAAAGTTCTTCTGGAACTTTTTGCAAAATATATTTCTGTTTATTTATTCAAGGAAGGGGGCCGGGTTAATGTGATCCGTTTTGGGCCGGTCAACACAGAATCCTTCTCCCTGATATTTGGGAACGAGTTTTTCGAATACCTGAAGGAGAGGAAAATTCCGGAAGAGATTTTGATCTCCCCTGAAGAATGCGGGAAAGCAGTGCTCGCCTTATGCAGCGGTCTTCTGGATGCGATGAACGGCCAGATCATTACCGTTGATAAAGGTTTTAACTACCAGGACAATCTCATGATGCATTATTTTGATTGGAGATCAAAAAAAACAAAGAATAAACAGTGAGTTTGAATTTAACCCTATTCAGCGTAAAGAATAAGACAATTGTACAATCTGTAAATATGTTATATCATTTCTGAAAGCCTGAAAGGATAAGGAAAGTTGAAATATTTTATGAGGAGAGGCAAATGACCAAAGAAGAAATAATCAAAGTCATCAAAAAAAACATCCTGGAGAACCTGGAAGAGATCGATGAAAATGAAATCGATATCAATAAATCCATGAAAGATTATGGGGCCAATAGCCTGGATATAATTGAAGTTGTATCCTGTTCCATGAGAGAGCTGAAGATAAAAATTCCCAGAACCGAGCTCGCAGAAATCAATACGATTGGTCAGCTTGCGGACAAGTTTTTGGAACATGCTGAATAAAATAGAATGAAAAATGCCTTAAGCTTTAGCTTGGCGGATTTTTTCTTCAATGACAGCCCTGACGTATTGAGTCCACCCTCTGATTTTGAGGAATGGATGAATGATCCCCGGACTCAAGAATGCTTCGGTTTCTTCGAACAGCAACTGCTGTCTGCGCCAAAATCCTCAACGGAAATCCTGAGCAATCTGGAGGGCAAGCCCAAAAAAGTAATCAATCTCACCTCATATAACTATCTTGGACTCTCCTTTCACCCGGAAGTCATACAAGCCGCGATCGAAGGATTACAAAAGTATGGTCTTGGAGCCTCCGGCGCTCCTTTGCTCTCCGGAACACTCGATTTGCATGCAAAATTCGCCAGAATGCTGGCCGACTTCAAACAAAAGGAGGACTGCATACTTTTCTCCAGTGGCTTGGCTGGAAACTTGGGCATCATGCAGGGGATACTGCGGAAGGGCGACCTGTTGGTCCTGGACGAGAAATGTCATAAGAGTGTCATCGATGGAGGAACGCTTTCCGGGGCCAGAATGCAATTTTTCGATCATAATGATACCGAGCATTTAGCCCAAATTCTTGATAAAAACAAGGACAAAAGAATTCTAGTCGCTGTTGATGGCGTCTATTCTATGGATGGAGACCTCCCCAATTTACCAGAAATTGTCAAAATATGTGACCTATTTCCAGATGTCAGGATATACATCGATGAAGCTCACTCCACTTTGATATTCGGAGCTAATGGGAGAGGCGTAGCCGAATATTTTGGCCTGGAAGACAAGATCGGCATCTCCTTTGGCACACTTTCCAAGTCCTTTGGAGGCGTAGGAGGCTTCGTCTGCTCCAATGCAAAAATAATTCGTTATCTAAAGGGATACGCGTCGTCCTATAGCTTTTCCTGTGCTTCCTCTCCTCCTGTTGTAGCCGGATTGATAAAAGCGCTGGAGATCGCGACCCGTGATTCTACTTTACGCGATAAGCTCTGGGAAAATACACATTACTTTAAAAAAAATCTACAGGACTTGAAACTGGACTTAGGCAATACAGAATCTCAAGTCATACCGATAATCATAGGCTCTTCAGGAGAACTCCTGTTTGAAATGGCCAGAGACGTTCAGAAAAAAGGGTTGTTTTTACTCCCCATAGATTTTCCTGCCGTTCCTGCGACGTCTCGAAGGTTTAGAATTTCAGTCTCATCCCAGCTGACAAAAGATGAAATTGACAAAGCCTGTAACATCATCGAAGACTCGATAGCTAAACGGCTCAAGAAAAAATAAGGCCCATTGATGGATTATGAGAATCTCCTGCGTCAATATCGAAAATCTCAAATAACAACATTACAACAGCTGGAGAAAAAACCTGGCTTTGTCAAATTAGACTACACTCAGGAAGAAATAAAAAAAATCATTCCCCACAGAGAACCTTTCCTCCTGATTGACAGAATTATAGGTGTTGATTTAACAAAAGGCCAAGAGACAATCATCGGTTCCCGGCTTATTTCCAGAAGCGATCCGGTCTTTCAGGGGCATTTTCCCGATTATCCAATTTATCCAGGCTCTCTTCAACTTGAAATGAGCGGGCAACTGGGTCTTTGTCTGACTTACTTTGTCATCCATGATAAGACGGCTATAGACAAAAATACAAAAGCTGTTTCAGTCCGGGCAACAAAAATTTATGGAGCTTTATTCCTGGAGCCGGTCTTTCCTGATAGAGAAGTCATATTGATATCTCAAAAACTGGAATACAATGGATATTTCGGGACAGTATTAAGCCAGGTAATTTCAGATCACAAGGTATGCTGTGCTTCTGTAGCTGAAGTTATATTCCTCGATACATGAGCTCGTCATGATCTCTTTTCAGTACTCGGCCCTTAAAGCTAATGAAAATGCTTGAACAGTTTCATCTGACATTGAAGAGATTAAACATCGCGTTCGCAGCGACAGACCGATATAAACCTGTCTCCCAGCCCAGTAAGAACAGATGGAAAGGCATTCAAAGCTATCTGCCAGAACGCCAGAAGGAATTTTTCACAGCAAGGTGGTGCGCAGGAAAATGTCTCAATATGCTCGGTCTTGATGGTCACCCATCGATTTTAACCGGAAAAAATGGAGAGCCGCTGTGGCCTGAAGGAGTGACGGGAAGCATCTCTCATTCAAAGGGAGCTTTCTGTGCAAGTGCGGCTCTTATTTCAAATTATTCATCTCTGGGGATAGATATAGAATCTATCGGGAATAAAATCAGTGACGATGCTTTCCGTTTAATCGTTAATAATGATGAAACAGACTGGATGTCAAGAATTCACGATAACATTGATTTTTTCAAGCTGATTGTTTTTTCCGCCAAGGAAAGTCTCTTTAAGCTGCTTTTTCCTCTCGTTAAAAAGAGGTTCTACTTTAATGCAGTCTCTATTTTTCCTGTGCCCTCAAGAAGACAAGGAAATCTCACAGCCGTCCTCAATGAGTCTCTTCATCCTGACTACAGAAAAGGGCAGCATTTTGAAGGGAATTACTTTTCAGATAAAAAATGGCTGCTGACAGCTTTCTATATTAAAAATAATTCAGCTCTCTGACGTTGAACTTTAATAGTGAAGAAACCAGAATAGATTTCTGTGCCTGATGATTCTGTCAATGTAAATCGGGAAGAAGCATCACCCGTCAAACTTGGAAATTATTATAGCCGCGTTCTGCCCCCCAAAGCCGAAGCTGTTGGATAAGACATGTTGAACCTTTTTCTCCATTGGTTTATTTGCAACTATATTCAAATCTATCCGGGGATCCCGCTCAAATACATTGATGGAGGGATGAATGACTCCTTTTTGGATAGCCAGAACAACCGCAATAGCCTCAGCACCCCCTGCGCCGCCAATGAGATGTCCTATCATAGACTTGGTGCTGTGGACTGGAATATTATCAGCAAGGCCACCAAAAAAGGAGCGAATGGCTCTGCTCTCCATCAAATCTCCAAGAGGGGTTGAAGTCGCATGAGCATTGATAAGGTCAATATCTTCCTTGTTCAGGTTTGCGGTTATCAAAGCGTTTTCCATTGCTATTTTGGCTCCAATACCATCCGGATGAGGCGCGACAAGGTCGTAAGCGTCGCAAGAAAATCCAAATCCTCTTAGCTCTGCATGAATTCTTGCTCCCCTCTTCCTGGCATGTTCCAGTTCTTCAAGACAGAGGATTCCCGATCCTTCTCCCATCACGAAACCATCCCGGTCTTTGTCAAAAGGACGGCTCGCAGTCTGGGGGCTGTCATTTCGTCGGGAAAGAGCATTGATTATCCCAAATCCAGAAAATCCAGCTGCGTTCAATACTGACTCAGTGCCACCCGTTATCATGACATCTGCCAATCCTGTCTTGATCATCAAGGCAGCCACGCCAATCGCATGATTACTCGTCGCACAGGCAGAATTTACGGAAAAATTAGGCCCTTGAAAATTGTGCTCCTTGGCAAAGTAAGCCGGAGGCGTGTTAGGGATCGCACCCACTGCATAAAAAGGAGAAACTGAATCCATTCCATAGTCTTGAATCTGGCGAAACATCTCATAATGAAGCCCGTTCCCCGCATCACCGGTCCCAATGATCACTCCGTGACGACTGGGCTCTTTTTGCAGGTCTTCAAGGCTGAAGCCGGCATCTTTTACGGCCTGAGTTGCTGCAACATGCCCGAAGATTATAAATCTCCCCAGGCGGCTGAGCATCCTTTTCGGGAAATATTCTGATAAGTCCGGATAGTCAACCTCTCCTCCGATTTTAACAGAGAAATCACTGAGATCTACATTCTGTATTAGCCTTATGCCTGACTTTCCAGCAATTAAATTTTCCCAGAATTCTTCAACATTATAGCCAATCGGATTTATAGTTCCCATCCCGGTGATCACTACGCGCGTAGTATCAGTGTCTCTTTTCTTGCGATTCATTATGAACGACCTTCCTCAATCATCAAATTCTCAAAGAATGAATGAGTCTTAGAATATTAATAAAATCACAAAAAATTTAACGGATATTACGTTATTTGTCAATTTGAAATCTGTTTGACGATGGTTTTCTTACAAGCTTTCAAATGTAATTTTATAATACACAAGAGGTGAACTGCACTAAAAAAAAACGGCTCGAAACTCCTATTGAAAATTGGCATGTGTTTCTATAGAATTCTCCTGTAATGCCTCATTACTCCTGCCTCATCAGGAAACCAAACGCATCTATAAAAGCTGTCTTTTTAATGTGCACATATATAAATTATCATTAAACCGTCAAGGAGGGGAAGGGTGAGAGTGAAAAAGAAAGATTCTTCGGTAAAGACCAGAACCATATCCCGTCGTCAATTTATAGGCAGTGCGGCTTCAGCCGCAGCGACTTTATCTCTGGCCTCGGCCAAGGTTGGTTTAGGGTCAACGGGTTTACAAAAGAGTGCCTCCGGTTTTAAGCTCAAGTACGCACCTCCTCTGGGCATGTTCCAGGCACATGCTGGCGAAGACCCGATCGACCAGATCAAGTTCATGGCAGACCAGGGATTCAGAGCCATGTTCGATAACGGGCTGATGAGTAAGGACAAATCTCTCCAGGAGGCCATCGCCCGGGAAATGGCACGCTTGAACATGACTCTGGGGCCTTTCGTGGCCTACGCGGACTTCAAAGTAGAATCCTTCGTTCTCCCGGACGATCAAAATATGGAAATCCGCCAAATGCTGGCGGAAACGATGAAAACCGCGGTAGAAACCACCAAGCGGGTGAACGCCAAATGGGCCCTGGTTGTGCCCGGACGTTACAATCAGCGGATGGAATGGGAGTACCAGACAGCCAACGTCATCCAGAACTTCAAGCGGCTGGCTAAGATCTGCGAGCCGACGGGCCTGGTGATGGTCATCGAGCCTTTGAACCCCTGGAACCACCCGGGCCTCTTCCTGACCAAGATCTCTCAGGCCTATCAAATCTGCAAGGCAGTCGGAAGCCCCAGCTGCAAGATCATCAACGACCTCTATCACCAGCAGATCACAGAGGGCAACCTGATACCCAACATCGACCAGGCCTGGGATGAAATTGCCAGCTTCCACCTCGGCGACTCTCCCGGCCGAAAAGAGCCCACGACAGGAGAGATCAACTACAAGAACATATTCAAGTATCTGCACAGCAGAGGATATGATGGCGTATTGTGTATGGAGCACGGGAAAAGCCTGCAGGGCAAAGAGGGAGAGAAGGCGGTGATCGCAGCCTACCAAGCCTGCGACGATTTTTAGACAAGGATTAATAAATCCTTTTTGAACCGGGATGTGGCCTCAAGAGGCACAAAGCCCGGCTTAAAGTTAGAAATATCAATAAGGAGGGATTATGGCTAAAAAACAGGCCAAAACAGAAAATGGCATGACGCGACGCGAGTTCATAAAAACAACCTCTGCGGCCTCTCTGGTAGCCGCCATATCCGGAACCGGCGCGCTGTTTGCCTCTGGTTCGGACAGGATGCGTGTCGGGCTCATCGGCTGCGGAGGCAGAGGGACCGGAGCCGCGATCAATTGCATCGAGTCCTCGCCCAACATTGTGATCACAGCCCTGGGCGACCTCTTCCAGGACTGCTGGGAAAGTTCGCTGAAGAGACTCACGGGAAGGCTTCCGAAAGAAAACCTGGCGGTTAATCCGGATGCCTGTTTCTCCGGGTTCGACAACTATAAAGGCGTTCTGGGTTCTGATCTCGAGATGGTCATTTTGGCGGCTCCACCGCATTTCCGGCCCATACACCTCAAAGCGGCTGTGGAAGCAGGCAAGCATATCTTCATGGAGAAGCCGGTAGCCGTCGACCCTGTGGGTGCCCGTTCGGTGATTGCCAGCTCAGAGCAAGCGGCCAAGAAGAGCCTGGCGATCGTGGCCGGGACGCAGCGCCGCCATCAGGCCCATTATGTTGAGATCATGAATCGTGTCCACCAAGGAGACATCGGCCAGATCACCGCCGGCCAGTGCTACTGGAACCAGGAGGCTCTCTGGCTGCAGCGGGCTTATCAGAACTGGATCGATTACCAGACAAAAGGCTGGTCTGACATGGAATGGCAGATCCGCAACTGGCTTTTTCTGACCTGGCTGTCCGGAGACCATATCGTAGAACAGCATGTACATAACCTGGATGTCATCAACTGGGCCATGGGTGCTCCTCCCGTAAAATGCACGGGCATGGGCGGACGCCAGGTGCGAACCGGACCTGAATTCGGCAATATCTTCGACCACTTTGCCGTCGAGTACGAATATGCCAACGGCGCCCGGGTGATGAGCATGTGCCGGCAGACCCACGGCTGTGCCAGCAATGTCTCCGAACGCGTGATCGGAACCAATGGGCTGTCTTACACGGATGGAGCCAACGGCTATATCAAAGGGTCCAAGGCCTACACAGTGGAAGAGGAATCTCCCAATCCCTACGTCCAGGAGCATAAAGACCTTATCGAGAGCATAAGGAAGGGTCGGCCCCTGAACGAGGGGAAACAGGTCGCCGAAAGCACCCTGACAGCGATCATGGGACGGATGAGTGCCTACACCGGACGGGCTCTAAGTTGGGATTGGGTGATGAATTCCTCCCAGCTGGACCTTTCTCCGCCTCGCTACGAGTTTAGCGACCTCCCAGTTGCTCCAGTCGCTGTTCCCGGAAAAACAGATCTGATATAAGACGATTATTTACTGGTGCAAAACGATTATTTAGTAACTTATAGAGTTTGTCCTAAAGTGACGGAATTGATGTCATTGGTTATGATCATGGATGGACAAACCGACTCATTAAATCCAAGGCAGGCAGGTTGAACATGAAAAAAAAATCAAAAAAAATGAACCGCCGGCAGTTCTTGAAACGGCTCTCCGTAGCGGCTGCCGGAGCAGCGGGCTTTCCCCATATCGTCCCAGCCTTTGCCCTGGGCAAATCGGGTGCGGTCGCCCCCAGCAACCGCATCGTCATGGCCGGTATCGGGTTTGGCATGATGGGGATTCCCAACATGAATTCCTTTCTGGAAAAGGATGAAGTCCAGTGGGTGGCTGTCTGCGACCTGGACGAAAATCATCTGAATGCAGCCAGGAATATCGTCAACCAGAAATACGGCAACAAGGACTGCACCGTCTACAAGGATTTTCGCGAGCTCTGCCAGCGGACAGACATCGATGCCGTTTCCATCGCAGTCCCCGACCACTGGCACGCCATTTCAGTCATCGAGTGTGCCGGGGCAGGATTTGACATCTACGGAGAGAAGCCGCTCTCCCACAGCCTTATGGAAGGACGGGCGATGTGCGAGGCGATAAAGCGCTACAACTGCGTCTGGCAGACAGGAAGCTGGCAGCGGTCTGTGGCCAATTTTCATCACGCCTGCCAGCTGGTCCGGAACGGACGTATCGGAAAAATCCTGAATGTGGAAGTGGGACTTCCCTCAGGGCATTATGACTTTGCCGGAACAGCCGGCCAGGAAACCATCGGTCCTCCTCCATCAACCCTGGATTACGATTTCTGGGTCGGGCCAGCCCCCTATTCCGCCTACTGTCCCGCCAAAGTGCACCGGAACTGGCGCTGGGTCATGGATTTTGGCGGGGGCCAGTTGATGGACTGGATCGGACATCACCTGGACATCGCCCACTGGGGACTGGGTTTTGACAACACAGGGCCGGTCGAGATCCAGGGCTGGGGTGAGTTTCCGACGCGTGGAGTGTGGAACAGTCCCACCCGCTACCGCCTGACCGCCAGGTACGCTGACGGCACTCCGATGACGATTGCCGGAGGCTTTCCCGATATCCGGGGCGGCACCAAATGGATCGGGGAGAACGGCTGGATCTGGGTCAACCGGGGTGGACTGGAATCCCATCCCGCCGAGATCCTGAACGAGTACATCGGCCCGGATGAAACCCGGCTCACCAAAAGCAGGGATCATTACCAGAACTTCCTCGACTGCGTGAAAAGCCGCAGGCTGACCATAACGCCGATCGAGGCAGCCCACCGCTCGGCCAGTGTCGGACATCTGGGAGTGATTGCTATCGAGCTGGGCCGGAAGATCCGCTGGGATCCCCAAACAGAGATGATCATCGATGACCCGGAAGCCACCCGGCTGCTGGGCCGGTCCTATCGCGGCCCCTGGCAGCTCGGACTCTGAGGTGAGAAAGGAAAAGGGGAATACAAATGGAAACTAATATTAACGCAATAATTCATGTGACATCACATCTCGGGCGGCATGAATGCCGCCCTCAAGCCCCCGTAGAGGAGGGGGGACCCGTCGGCTTATCCGACGGGGGGAACCGACGGGACAGGTTCCCTCGGGGGCCGGGGGCTGAGGGCAGCTTCAGGCCGTCTAGAGATTGTAACCTTATTTACAGCGTTGACATTAAAAAGAAATATAGATGGAAAGTGATGGGGCTCATCTGGGCAGTGCTCCTGGGGATGATCACGTTGACCGGAGCCTTATCTTCGAACTCACCGGCCTTGAAAGCCTTGATCATCACCGGCCAGCACAACCACGACTGGAAGGCCTCCAGCGCTGCTCTGGAGCAGATCCTGGAAGATACAGGCCTGTTCGAGGTGGAGACAATCATCAGCCCTCCCAAGGACCAAAGTATGGACGATTTCACCCTCGACTTTTCAGCCTACCAGCTTGTCATCCTCAACTACAACGGGGATGAGTGGCCCGAACCCTTCAAGAAGGCTTTCCTAGATTATGTGCGCTCCGGTGGAGGGGTGGTCGTCTATCACGCTGCGGATAACGCCTTCCCCGAATGGAAGGAATACAGGCAGGTCATCGGCCTGGGATGGGGAAAGGACGAGCAGGCTGGTCCTTACCTCTTCTGGAAGGATGGCGGGACAGTCCGGGATTCCAGTCCGGGAATCGCCGGCGGTCACGGGCCTCAGCATGCCTTTCTGGTCGTCAACCGGGACACAACCCATCCCATCACCCGGGGACTGCCAGAAAAATGGATGCATGCGCCAGACGAACTGTACGCACTTCTTCGCGGACCTGCCGAAAATATCCACATCCTGTCCACCGCTTACAGCGACCCTGCCCAGCTGGGGACAGGACGGGACGAACCGGTCCTTTTCACCGTAGCCTACGGAAAGGGAAGGATCTTCCACACAGTGCTCGGACACCTGGGAGAAAACAGCTTTCCCCTATCGCTGGAATGCGTGGGGTTCATCGTGACCTTCCAGCGCGGCGCAGAATGGGCGGCCACAGGAAATGTGACCCAAAAGGTTCCGGGTGATTTTCCCGGAGTGTTCAAGGATTACGGCACGCCCGATGACGTGCGCCGCTGGACAAACTACCATCCCCCCGATTTAGAAGCGATTCTGCAGAAGATATCCACCTATGACTATGGAAAGGACGAGGAAGTGCTCTCCCGGCTCCGGAGCTATGTAAGATCCATCCGTAATTCCCAACAAGCAAGGGGCGAGTGTGAAGCGAAGCTCGCTGAATTCCTGGATTCCAAAGCCTTTCTAGCCGCCAAAATGGCTGTCTGCCGCCAGCTGAGAGAAATCGGCTCCTCAGCCTCTGCCCCGGTGCTGGAGAGAATGCTCCTCAAGGAAGAAACCTCTGACCTGGCCCGTTATGCACTGGAAAAAATTCCGGACGACTCAGCAGAAAAAGCGCTGATCCAGGCTCTGGATAAAACCAGGGGAAAGGTCAGGCTCGGAATCCTGTTTTCTCTGGGCAACCGCCGAGCCGAGAAGGCGGTCCCTGCTTTAGAAAAACTGGTCAACAAGGCCGATCCAGCTACTGCCGCGGCTGCGGCCACAGCCCTGGGTCATATTGCCAATCCTCAGGCATCGGATGTGCTCCTCAGAGCTCTTGCCAGATCGTCGGGAAAGCTCAAAGACCGGGTTGGCTCATCCCTGTTGAACTGTGCCCAAGAATACATCGTCAGGAAAGACCCAAAGACAGCCGCAGCTATTTTTGAAGCCTTGGTTAACGCCAAGCTTTCCTTTCCTGTCCGACAGTCAGCCATGAGAGGCAGGATCCGAACCAGCGGAGATAAGGAAGCCCGGAGCATGATCATCCAAGCGCTCAAAGGAAAGGATACTGATCAGCACGCTCCGGCCATCAGCCTGATAGGCGATTTTTTTGATGATTCGAACATCCGTGAGGTGTGTGCCCTGTTCTCAAGCCTGCCCGCTGCAGGTCAAATTCAGCTCCTGGAGGCTCTTTCCTGCTGTCAGGATAAGGCAGCCCGCTCCACGGCTGTGGAGGCGACAAAGAGCCCGGAGCAGGCAGTGAGGATCGCCGCTTTAAGGTCCCTGGAAAAGCTCGGCGAAGCGGCCACCGTGGATCTTCTCGTTATGCACACCGTCCAGGCCAGAGGAAAAGAACAGGAAGCCGCTCGAAACAGTCTCTGGGGCCTGCAGGGTAATGAAGTTGACAGGGCCATCCTTCTGAATCTGGTCAAGATGCATGGCCCGGATGTTCAGAATGAATTGATAAAAA
>Ga0224501_10000917_pt1 | contig 22702 bp, 23 predicted proteins | sample SF_Oct11_sed_USG_4_FD_169105 | JGI IMG/M metagenome (GOLD analysis project Ga0224501, IMG submission 169105) | Sediment microbial communities from San Francisco Bay, California, United States - SF_Oct11_sed_USGS_8_1 | ecosystem: Environmental > Aquatic > Marine > Sediment | place: USA...
AAAAGAGGCAAAGCAGGTTTTTTTTAGCATGATTTTGTTCTTTATATATAGAATTCAAGGTTAAATATCGGATTTTGCACATTCTATACTGTAATAATGCACAAAAATAGACTAGTTTATTGCTTGTGAGCAGTGCCGGGCTCACAAAAACAGAATTATAAAAAAGCAGAGGATTCATATTAGCCAAATCTAATATATAATTGCAAAAACAAAAAACTCGTTTTTCTATCTTTTTGTTAGTTATAATGTTTTTCAGCTTGACCTAGATCAAGACACAGTTTTTATAATAACGTTTAATATATGCGACATTATGTCCCACGGAGGAAAGATTATGTCTGACAAAGAACAAGAAAAAAATGAACCCATTCCAGTGATGCAAAAAATTCTCGATAATCCCTTCCTGTTATTGTTTATAGGAGTGGTTATGCCTACAGTTTTTTATATTCTGTGGGGAATAATGGAAATCGTAACCATACCAATAGCTAAATAATAATAACGTATAAAAACTAACCCAAAATAAAGAGGAAAAGCTCATGAGTGCAATTCAGCCCCCCTCACGGCGTATCTGGTGGAATCAGCCAATAGATCGAGTCGAAGGTACCTGGATAGTGTTGGCATTAGTCTGGTGTTTAATCATGTTTGCCATGATGCCGTATTGGCATGTGGCCGGAAAACAAAATTTATCTAATGAGGCTTATCGTATCTCCTCAGCTGATTATGCAGCCAAGGCACAAGCAGTAATAGATAAATACACTGTCAGAAATGAAACGGATCGTAATTATCCTGTTGTTGCTCCTCCGGCAGGCAGTGATATTTATTTAATAGGTCGTCTTTGGGAATGGTGGCCAATTTATGAGCTTGAAAAGAATCAGACCTATCGGTTGCATCTTTCCTCAATGGATTGGAACCATGGTTTTTCACTACAACCGCTGAATATTAATCTGCAGGTTGTACCAGGCTATGACATGGTAATCAGCATCACACCGGATTCTTCAGGTGAATTTACCATCGTTTGTAACGAATACTGCGGCATTGGACATCACAACATGCTCGGTAAAATCTACGTGAAAGACTAAGGAGCTTAACAATGGCAAATAATCAATTATTCAGAACATGCCCTAACACTGGTCTTTTATTTCACAAACCAGCAGAAACGCTGATGAAATTAAATGCGGTGGTAGCAGTCGTTATCCTGCTTATCGGGGGTGTCCTTTCCTTACTTGTAACACTGACTCGTTGGCAGGAGTTCCATCTTCTTCCAGCTGACAAGTTTTATCAGGCATTAACCGCACACGGCATCAACATGCTTATTTTCTGGATCATCTTCTTTGAGATGGCCATTCTGTATTTTGCTTCATCGACATTGTTGAAGTGCAGACTGGCAACCCCGAGGATTGCATGGCTCGGATTCATACTCATGTTTATTGGCGCCATTGTGACCAATGTGGCCATTATGGGTGGTGATTCCAGTGTAATGATGACATCCTATGTGCCAATGCCGGCAAATCCGAAGTTCTATCTGGGTTTGATTCTGTTTGCTGTGGGTGCATTACTGGGTTGTTTTGTATTCCTTGGTACGCTGGTCGTCGCCAAGGCGGAAGGGACATACGAAGGGTCCATTCCTCTCGTCACCTTTGGTGCGTTAACAGCAGCCATTATCGCCATATTTACCATTGCATCTGGCGCAATCATTTTGATTCCTACCTTCCTGTGGTCAATTGGTTACATCGGTCACATTGACGCATTGATGTATCGCGTTATCTGGTGGGCGATGGGGCACTCATCACAACAGATTAACGTATCTGCCCATGTGGCGGTCTGGTACGCGATTGCAGCGATTGTATTTGGCGCAAGACCAATGTCAGAAAGAGTCAGTCGTGGCGCCTTCCTGCTGTATATCCTGTTCCTGCAACTGGCTTCAGCACACCATCTGTTGTCTGATCCGGGTATCAGTTCAGAGTGGAAAATCTTCAATACCAGTTACGCTATGTACCTTGCTGTACTGGCCAGTATGATTCATGGTCTGACTGTTCCAGGCAGTATTGAGGTTGCTCAGCGTGAGAAAGGATTTGACAAGGGGCTGTTCGAGTGGATTCGTAAAGCACCATGGGGTAACCCGGTCTTCTCCGGTATGTTTATCTCGCTGATTGGTTTTGGTTTCATTGGTGGTATCTCAGGTGTTGTACTGGGTACCGAGCAAATCAACATCACAATGCATAACACTATCTACGTACCAGGCCATTTCCATGCCACGGTGGTAGTGGGTACTACGCTGGCCTTTATGTCGCTGACCTATTTCCTGATCCCTGTTCTGTTTAAGCGTGAACTGGTGATGAAGGGATTGGCCAAATGGCAGCCTTACCTGTTTGGTTTGGGGATGTCCGTGTTCTCAATCGCCATGATGGGTGCGGGCACCATGGGTGTGGCTCGACGTCATTGGGATATGGCCTTCAGTGGCGCTGTCTTTGGCTATGACTTCCCGGCGGTGGCTTATACCTTGATGGCAATTACCGGTATTAGCGGTATTGTGGCCATTGTGGGTGGTGCTGCCTATATTCTGATTACCGTGCTTTCTATCCTGTTTGGCAAGAAAGTGGCTGGTACAGATGAATACAGCACAGGACCAAATGCACCATTGCAGATGGCAGCAGCACCTGCAGGTCATGGCAATATCGGTATCGGCGGCTTTGTTGCTCCAGGTACCTTCGTATTCGCTCTGGTCTTCCTGCTGCTGTTCGTTGTTTACTACGCAGTAAACTGGAAATATCTCGCCTCTATCTGGCCCATGGGCTAAAAGGCAGGGATGAAAATAAAAAAGGGGACATATGTCCCCTTTTTTATTTGTGTTGTAGAAAGGATTGAAACTCAGGCAATATAGGCCTCCCCGTAATACCGATTTTTTTAAACAGGAAGAATTTTATTGTGGTTGTTCAAGTAGCTGGTTATTTCTCATTTAAAACAGTTTTTTGGCTAATGCTTTTGTCCATGCCTTTCGTTTCCATTGCAGAAACAGGGGTCGGACATGATGCAATGCATCAGCCGATGACCATGCAGCATGATATGCATGAGCATGAACCATCTTCAAGCCCGGTTCTTGACGAAAAAAAGGCACTGGAACTAAGTCAGGCCGCAATAGGACGTCAGTTAAATAACTATAGCTTTAACACCAGTGACGGTCGTGGAGTCAAGCTATCAGATTATTTCGACAAGCCACTGGTTATCAGTTTGATCTACACCAGCTGCTATCATGTTTGCCCTACCATCACGCGTAATCTGGCTGATGCAGTAACAAAAGCGCGTAATGCACTGGGGGAGGTGAGCTTCAATGTGCTCACGATAGGTTTTGATACCCCTGTTGATACGCCAGAGGCGATGGCATCGTTTGCCAATCAGCAGAAAATTGATCTTCTGAAATGGGATTTCCTGAGTACTGATGCTGAGACCATGCAAAGGCTGACACGTGATTTAGGGTTCAGTTATCAGCGTTCACCTAAAGGATATGATCATATGACGCAGGCTACCATTATCAAAACAGGCGGCAAGGTCTATGTGCAGGTTTACGGTGAACAGATAAAGACACAAGCCTTTGTTGAACCACTCAAGCAATTGGTCTTTGGCGAGAAGCCGGAAGACAGTACAGTGACAGTGCTGACAAACAAGGTTAAATTGTTTTGTACCACATACGATCCGGCGACGGATTCCTACCATTTTGATTATTCATTATTCATCGGTATATTTATCGGGTTTACCATTATCGGTGGTGGCTTCTGGTATTTGATTAGAGAGTATTTCCGCAACAAACGTGCGGGTTCTGACTTGACATAAATCATGGCTGCTGAGATCGTGTGCCTGCTATCCTGAGCAAACTACTTAGTTATTAATATTCTAAATTACATATGAAATTATTATCTTTAGGCAAAGATGCGTTCCAGTACGCTGAGAAAGGATTTAATGGCGTTTTTAGCAGTGCTTTGAATCCACTGCATTATCTTGGCGCACTGACCATTTTCTTTTTCTGGGTTGTGCTGGTTAGCGGTATTTATGTCTTTATTTTTTTCGAAACCAGTATATTCGGCGCATATGATTCTGTTGAATATATTACCCATGAACAATGGTATATAGCCGGTGTGATGCGTAGCCTGCATCGATATGCATCTGATGGCGCAGTCATCACACTGGTAATTCATTTAGCAGGCGAGTTTTTCAAAGGACGCTTCAGTGGTGTGCGCTGGTATTCCTGGCTGTCCGGTATTTTGTTGATATGGTTTGTGTTTCCGTTAGGTATTACCGGTTACTGGTTGGTGTGGGATCAACTGGCGCAATATGTCGCTGTTGCCAGCTCTGAATTAATGGACTGGCTACCGATTTTTATCGAACCGATGGTACGTAATTTTATTTCAGAGGAAAGCATTAGCGACAGATTCTTTACATTGATGGCTTTCATTCATGTGCTGGGTCTGCCCATTTTTCTGATATTCGGTATCTGGTTTCATGTATTGAGAATTAGTCGCCCGATTGTTAATCCACCCCGTGGATTGGCAATAGGGACAATGGCAATGCTACTGATACTTTCTTTTGTTAAGCCTGCGGTCAGTCAGGGCAGAACCGATCTTTCAGCAGTGACCGGTGAAGTCGGGTTGGACTGGTTTTATTTGTTTGTATATCCGCTCATTGGTGACTGGTCTATGGGGTCAGTTTGGTCATTATTGCTGGTGCCAACCGTGTTTTTCTGTTTGTTGCCCTTTATTTGGCCGGTTAAGAAACCATCAGCAGCCGTAATCAGTCTGGATAATTGTAATGGCTGTACACGGTGTTTTGATGATTGCCCCTATGCCGCTGTAGTGATGCAGCCACGCACCGATGGGCAGAAATACAAGGAAGAGGCCATTGTTGATCCCACATTGTGTACAGGTTGTGGTATTTGTGTTGGGGCTTGTCCGACATCAACACCTTACCGTCAGAGAACAGAGCTGATACCCGGGATTGATTTGCCCGATCTTCCTTTACGCAAAGTACGTGAAGATTTGCTCAATGCAACAGCGCCATTGAAAGGTTCGGATAGAGTGGTTGTGTTCGGATGTGAACATGGTCCAGATTTGAATCGTTTGAAGTCAGAAGGTGTTGGCGTTATCAAGCTGCCCTGTATTTCAATGCTACCGCCTTCATTCATCGATTACATCATCAGTCGCCATCATGCTGAAGGTGTGTTTTTAACCGGTTGCTCAGAAGAAAGTTGTTTTCACCGATTTGGCGTGACCTGGATGGATCAACGTCTGGCAGGGAAAAGAGATCCTTATCTTAGAAAACGTGTCCCTGTTGAGCGGATTGAAAAAAGCTGGGGTGAAAAAACACCCAACAAGGAATTAGATAAGGCAATCAAGGATTTTCGCCAACGTCTGCAATCAATGGAACCGATCAAAACAGGTTTGCGCACAACACTTTCTTCAGTAGGTGAAGAGTGATGATTAAGGTATTTAAGTTGACAGGTCAATTGGGACTCTATGGGCTGTTTGCATTAGTATTGGGTTATTTCTCAACGGAACCTGTCTATGTTCATACCACTCCGGATCAGGCGGTTATTCGTCTGACATTTAATCATGTCGGCAATCTGAAAGAGAAATGCAGAAGGTTTACTGCTGAAGAAATTGCCAATACCCCACCCAACATGCGCCAGGCGATGGATTGTCCGCGTGAGAGGTTACCAGTTTATCTCGAAATGCTGCTGGATGGTAAGCAGGTATACAATAAATCGATTAAACCTTCGGGCTTGTCGGGAGATGGGGAGGCTGTCGTAAATGAAAAATTTATTGTTTCTGCCGGGCGCCATCATTTGTCTGTACGTATGCGTGATAGCCATAGAGAGCAGGGGTTTGATTATGAAAAATCAGAATGGATGGATATTAAATCCCGTCAGAATATGGTTATCAGTTTTATACGTGAAAAACACAGTTTTGTGTTCAAGTAGAGGTATTCATCATGTCACTGATTGAATGGAAAAAAGAATTTGAGACTGGTATTCCTGATGTTGATGTGGAGCATGAGGCGTTGATCGGTTTAATTAATAGTCTCTATGACAGCATGAATAGCGATCGTTCAAAAGACTCCATACTGCAATTTTTGGGAGATATTCACACCAAAACGGCGGCTCATTTTGCATTGGAAGAGAAAATCATGCGCGAAGAAGAGTATGCGCATTATGGTGAACATAAAAATGAGCATGAGCAGTTACTGGATGATATTAACGACATCATGGATGAGTATGAATTCAACGACAGTTTTGATGAGAATAAGCTGAAACAGGTGTTGGCAAGCTGGTTTAGTGAGCATTTCAAGAATCAGGATGCCCTGTTTCACAAGGCACTTTGATCTAAAGCTGTCCCGCCAGAATCCGTTGGATGACCTCGAATGTAACAATGGCGAGGATAAAAATAATGGCAAAAAAAATCAGACTTCTGTTTGGTAATGCCCCCCCGCGAACACGTTCGATCCGCACCAGAATCCAGTCAGAGAGCAAATACAGGCCAATGCCTGCTACGGTGTACCAGAGAAATTCGATGATTAGCACTCCAAATATGTTAAAAACAAGCTATCAATATCACATCTGAGGCATGGATTTTGATATTGAAAGCAAGATTACTGGTTTAATCAAATATACGCAAACGACGCTTTGCAAGAATTGGTCTAAAATGATAATTTACTCTACCAATGGGGGGGGCGAAATTCTTTAATAAACTCCATTGAATCAACAGGATACTAGGGGTAATATGGGTGCATTCCTGGTATACAGATATAAAATTGACGTACATCAAGGCTGGGATTTTGGCAAAAAGGTATATAGTGACTTGCTTATATACTTCTGCGGTATCTACACCACACTATGAGGGAGTGATTGATATGAAATTCAAAAAAACGGTAACACCGGCATTGGCATTATTAGTGTCGGCTCTCTGGGTCGTTTCAGGCCCAACCATGGCGGCAAAGGATGAATGCAAGACTAATCCGCCGAAAATGTCTGAAGCTGATTTTGAAACAGCAAAAAATCTGTATTTCCAGCGATGTGCCGGTTGTCACGGTGTTTTGCGTAAAGGGGCGACAGGTAAAGCCCTTGAACCAAAGGACACTTGCAAGAAAGGCCAGAAACGCCTTGAGCGCATTATCTCTCTAGGTACAGAAGGCGGCATGAATAACTTCAATGATATCTTCAGTAAGAAAGAAATCAGTATGTTATCTACCTATATCCAAATGGAACCACCTGTTCCACCTGAAATGTCTTTGGCACTTATGCAAAAACGTACCAAGATTTTTGTACAGCCTAAGGATTATCCAAGTAAACCACTTCATGGACGCAACTGGGAGAACTTCTTTGTTGTGATTGAGCGTGATGCCGGTAAGGTTGCTATTGTTGATGGTGACAAGCACGAGATTGTGGCACACATCAATGCCGGTTATGCAGTACACGTTATCAAGGGTACAGAGCACCACAAAAAGGATCATGCAAAAGATCCTGGTCGTTTCTGGTACACCATGGGTCGTGATGGCAAGATGAACAAGATCGATTTATGGCAAACACCTGACAAGATGCTGGTTGCTGAAACCCAGATTGCCTATGACGCACGCGATGTCGCTGTATCCGGTGATGGCAAGTACGTTATTGGTGGTGGTTACTGGCCTCCACATTTTGTTATCGTAGAAGCTGAAACAATGAAGCCGGTCAAGGTAGTCTCTACCCGCGGCGTCAACGTTGATGGTGATTACGTTAACGAGTCACGTGTGGCTGCGGTTTACACCAACCCTAATGAAAGTAGTTTCCTTGTTTCTGCCAAGGAATTGGGTCAAATGTGGCAGGTTGATTACAAAGATATTAATAACCTGAACATATCTCAAATGGATACTGCCAAGTTCCTGCATGATGGTTTCTATGACCCAACTGGTCGTTATTTCCAGATTGCGGCAAATGCTTCTGACAAGATGGTGATTGTTGATACCAAGACTGGCAAGCGTGAAGCCATGATTGATGTAGACAAGAAACCACATCCTGGTCCAGGTGCTAACTGGAATGATCCAAAATGTGGACCTGTCGGTGGTACAACCCATTTAGGTGTTGGTAAGGTCACTGTCTGGGGTAATGATCCAGCTGGTCACAAGGATCAAGCATGGAAGATATGCTATGAAGTTGAAACTGACGGTGCCGGTGTATTCATTCGCACCCATCCATCCAGTCAATATGTTTGGGCGGATCAAACCAAGCATCCTGAAGTTGAAATCCAGCAGAGCGTGAAAGTGTTTGACAAGAATACTCGTAAAGTTGTCAAAACAATCCGTGTTACCAATGAACCAGGTAAAGTTGCAGTCCATATGGAATACAACAAGGATGGTTCAGAAGTTTGGGTTTCAGTATGGAATCGTAAGGAAAACAAGAAAGCCACTGGTGAAATCGTAGTTTATGATGCGAAGACTCTGAAAGAGAAAGCACGCATCAAGGGCTTGACTACACCAACTGGTAAGTTCAACGTCTATAACCGCACAAACCACGTTACATAATGCAATATTTGTGTATAAGGTTATGACGAAGCAGTAAATAAAAAGGCGGACATATTCTGATGTCCGCCTTTTTTTATAAGGTAATAATATAGAGATAATAAAATCCAAAATAATTTAACTGCATACGGTGAATACTAATAATGAATAGTTCAAATCAAAAAACCAGTTTGTTTTCCCGCAAGATTTTAATGGGGACATCGATTGGAGCAGCAGTTGTTTTTATGATTGCAGGTATTGTTTTCTGGGGCGGGTTTAATACTGCAATGGAAGCCACAAATACGCTGACTTTCTGTATCTCATGTCATGAGATGGAGGAGAATGTATATCAAGAGTATACAAAAACTGTTCATTACAGAAATGGTTCCGGCGTTCGTGCGACTTGTTCGGATTGCCATGTACCTGATCCATGGGTTCACAAGTTTGTCAGAAAAATAAAAGCCAGTAATGAGTTATTGCATAAGGCATTAGGAACTATCGATACGCCTGAAAAGTTTAATGAAAGACGCCTGTATCTGGCCAAGCGTGTATGGGCGGCAATGAAATCAACTGATTCGCGTGAATGTCGTAACTGCCATGATTTCGGCACCATGAATCCTGAAGATCAAAAAGGACGTGCACGCAAACAGCATCTGAATGCAATGAAGAATGGTAATACCTGTATTGATTGTCACAAGGGAATTGCACATTCAAAAATCCATGACAAGTTAACAGATGAAGAACTTGCTGATATGGAAAAACCAGATCCTGCACATAAGCGTGAGGTTTCACCACAATGGATTGCTTTTGATGAATCAGGCGGCAAGGTGAATCCTTCTGCTACACCAGCAGATGAAAAACAGGAAACAGCACCGTCTCCAGCACCTGCTGCAACCACAAGCACTTCTTCTGGTGGTGATATTCCGGTTGACTGGGGCAAGATTGAGCCTGTCAATATTGGTTTGCTTTATCCAGGTCAAACATCAATGGAATGGATACTTAACGGTCGTGACCACGGTGGTGCGCGTCCATTCAATGCCGGGGATCGTTGCTATGATTGCCATGCAGAAGAAACTAATGAAATGGGCGCCAAAATAGTTTCCGGTGAAAAGGCAGAACCCACACCTATTCCAGGAAAGCGTCCCGGGTTCCCGGTGCAGGCGAAAGTAGCTCATGATGGCACCTATCTCTATGCCCAGTTCCAATGGCCTGACACCGAACATGTCGCGGTACCTTTTGCTGATGGTGGGAAAATGGATCCTGATAATCAGGTCAAACTGGCTGTCATGCTGGGAACAGACGATATTGAATATGTCGATCGCGCTGGTTGCTGGGCAACCTGTCATCATGATGCGCGCAGCATGCCGGATGAGCCGGACGAAGCAACACGCAATGGAAGTGGCGTTGCCAGCCGTCTGGATTTAAAAAATTCAGTAACCAAGTACCTGAAAGAAAGCCGAACTGAAATAGAAGTGAAAGGCAAAGAGGGTAAAAAACGCGGTGGCTGGGACAAGCTTAAGTCAGATGATGAAATCAAGGCAGAGCTAAGCGCAGGTCATTTTATGGATCTGTTGCGCTACAGAAGTGGCGGTGCATCTGAAGACGGTCATATTCTGGCTGATCGCACAATGCAAGGTGGTCAAGGAGTCGAGTTTAATGGTGTCCTGTCAAATGGTACCTGGACGGTAACCATGAAACGTAAACTGCAGTCAGGTAATCCGGGTGATATCAGTATCACGGAAGGTAATTTGTATAACCTGAGTATCGCGATTCACGATGACTATACCAATGCCCGTTATCATCATGTCTCACTGGGATACAAGCTTGGACTGGATAACGATGAGGCTGAACTGAATGCTGTCAAACAATAGCCATATTGGTTTTCAGGGTTTATTTGCCTGAGGCTGATATAAACGTTAAATTTATGCCCTTCTAAGGTTTGAGCAAGGCTCGGGCAGGAGGGCATAAATGAGACAACTGCTAATTGGTTTGCTATTAATAGGTTTTGCAGTAACTGCACAGGCAGGTGAGGATTCATCCGGTTCAGCAGTTATAGTGAAGATAAAGGATTTTAAATTTCATCCGGAAACCATTACGGTCAAAAAGGGTACAACAATACGTTGGGTAAATGAGGAAAAGCGCCAGTATCACAGCGTATGGTTTGAACAACTGGACAAGGAAGAAACAGACTATTTCTTTCCGGAGGAATATACTGAAAAAACATTTACCAAGTCGGGCAAATATCCGTATCGATGCGGGCCACATGAAAAAATGAAAGGTTTGGTAATTGTCGAGTAAAGGCAAAAAGTACTGGGTCAGTAGTTTGAGGTAACAATGTTGATGGATAACAGCAATAAAGAAGCACGTGTCTATATTGTTGGGGCTGGTCCCGGTGATCCCGATCTGTTGACGGTTAAAGCCATGCGTTTGTTAAAGCAGGCAGACGTCGTTATTTATGATCGTCTTGTTTCCGAACAGATTATGAATGAAGTTCCCAAAGGAAGTACGCGTATTTTTGTTGGGAAGGAGACGGGCAAGCACCATCTTACTCAGGACGAAATCAATAAACTACTGGTTAGTCTTGCCATGAAAGGTCGCTGTGTTGTTCGTTTGAAAGGAGGCGATCCCTTTGTCTTTGGACGCGGCAGTGAAGAAGCACTTTATCTTGTTAAAAACAGAATACCTTTTGAAATAGTTCCCGGCATCACAGCCTCTTCAGCATGTACAACCTATGCAGGAATTCCATTAACCCATCGAGGTTTGTCGAATGGTGTTCGGTTTGTTACCGGTCATTGCCGCAGCGACAAACCACTGGATATGGACTGGGAGAAACTGGCAGATCCGACAATGACATTGGTCGTCTATATGGGCTTGGCCAATCTGCCGGAAATAAGTAAAAATCTCATCAAGCATGGTTTGCCTGAAAACACACCTGCTGCAGGAATTGAAAACGGAACAACGCCCAGACAACGTAAGTGTATTTCCACCTTAGGTCAGCTGCAGGCGGATCTTGAACAGGAAAGTTTCAAGGCACCAGTAATGGTTGTAATAGGACAGGTTGTTAGTTTGGCAGATTCCCTTGACTGGTTTGTGGTGGATTCAAAAAATGCGAAATACCAAAAAAATAATTTCTCCAAAGGTGCTTAGAGCAGCATCTTTTCTCCTTGCCTTATTTATCCCTGTTTGTACTCTGGCATCAGAAATTAATTCCCATCAGCAAGAAAGACTTATTCATCTGTTAAAACATGATTGTGGCTCATGTCATGGCCTTACTCTTAAAGGAGGGTTGGGGCCATCTTTGTTATCCGAACGTTTGGTAACTTTGCCTAGAGAATTAGTTGTAAATACGATACTGTATGGCCGTAACGGGACCCCCATGCCACCATGGAAAACGATACTTACCCATAGGGAAGTTGAGTGGCTGGTAGATTATCTCTATTCAGGAGACGCAGGTGAAAAATAAAATATACCCTCATGTATTGAAGGGGATTGCTATGCTTGTGTTGTCACTGCTGGTGAGCGCATGCGGCACAATTCGCGGAACAGGTGACCTCGGTGTTGTTATTGAACGTGCAGATGGCAGTGTTCAGATTATTGAAACCACAGGGCGCACCTCATTAGCCAGAGTCGATGGACTTGGCGACCTTTCCCATGCCTCTGTTGTATTTTCGCGGGATGAACGCTTTGCCTACGTCTTTGGTCGTGACGGCGGGCTGACTAAAATTGATGTATTACAAAACAGGATTGTTAAACGCGTTATTCAGTCAGGTAACAGCATTGGCGGTGCTATTTCACAAGACGGAAGTTTGATAGCAGTATCCAATTACAAGCCGGGAGGAGTGCGCATTTTTAATGCGCAGACACTCGAGATGGTTGCTGATATACCGGCAAAATACAAAGGTAGTGATCAGGCTTCGAAAGTGGTTGGTCTGGTTGATGCGCCGGGGCAGTATTTTGTTTTCAGTTTGTATGATGCCGGCGAAATCTGGGTTGTAAATATGCAGGATATTAATAATCCGCAAATCCAGAAATTCCGTAATATTGGCAGACAGCCGTATGATGGTCTGATTACCCCTGATGGTCGTTATTACATTACTGGCCTGTTTGGTGAAGACGGGGTGGTGTTACTGGATATGTGGAATTTGAAAAGCGGTCCAAAACGTATTCTGAATGATTACGGTCGTGGTAATGAAAAAATGCCGGTGTATAAAATGCCGCATCTTGAAGGCTGGGCAGTCGCAAACAATCGTGTTTTCATGCCAGGTGTCGGACGTAATGAAGTTATTGTCGTAAACAAGGACAACTGGAAACAGGAAAACAGAATAAGTGTTCACGGACAACCTATTTTTGTTATGTCACGTCCAGATGGTCGCCATATCTGGGTTAACTTTGCATTTCCTCGCAACGACACAATACAGGTGATTGATACAATTTCAATGAACGTAATCAAGACAATTAAGCCGGGCAAGGCCATTCTGCATATGGAGTTTACACCCAGAGGTGAAAATGTATGGGTATCTGTGCGTGACAATGATCAGATTAAGGTTTTTGATACAGACAGTTTTGAGGAGTTGCAAACCCTGCCGGCACTTAAGCCAAGCGGTATATTCTTTACATCTCGTGCTCACAAGACAGGCCTCTAGATCGCATGCAAAAAGAATTTTCAGATCTTGAACGGCATATATTGAATGATTACCAGCATAATCTTCCACTTACGCCAACACCTTATGCAGATATCGCCAGTGAAACAGGTGTTTCTGAGGATGATGTAATCAATGCGGTACAAAAATTGTCTGATGAAGGTGTAATAAGTCGTGTTGGTGCGGTATTTGCGCCAAACAAAATTGGAGTCAGCACGTTGGCAGCAGTCTCTGTACCTGAAGACAGGCTGCAGGAAGTTGCGGATATGATTAACAAGTATGAGGAAGTGAATCATAACTATGAGCGTGAGCATGCCTTTAATCTCTGGTTTGTTATCACGGCGGCTGATGATGCGCGACTGAAAGAAATTATTCATGAAATAGAATGTCTGTCCGGCACGCCGGTATTAAATCTTCCTTTGGTGGAGGATTTTCATATCGATCTCGGATTCAATCTCAAGTGGGCACATGCCTATGAATAGTGTTGCCAGAGATGTTGAGGATAATATGAAAGTTTCAGCTCGCGACATGAAGTTGATACAACTGGTTCAGTATGGGCTCCCGCTATGCTCGCATCCCTATAAGGAAATTGGAAAGCATATTGATATGGATGAGCAGGAAGTGATTGATCGCCTGAAAAAAATGCAGGAGTCCGGTGTTATCAAGCGCATGGGTGTCGTTGTACGTCATCGTAAGCTGGGTTACCGCGCGAATGCAATGGTGGTCTGGAATATCCCTGACGATCAGGTTAAGGAAACAGGCAAAAAAATCAGTCAGTTTGAATTCGTCACACTTTGCTACCGTCGACCGCGACAGTTGCCTCAATGGCCATACAACCTGTTTTCAATGATACATGGCTCTGATCGCGATGCAGTAACTGAAAATATTCATGAACTGGCGAGACAGTGTGGCTTGCAGGATGTGAATTACGAAATTTTGTTTAGTAAACGTTGTTTCAAGCAACGTGGTGCGATTTATCATCCGGGTGATTCCAGTGGACGAGATTGATAGAAAGATAATTAATGAGCTTCAGGGCGGCTTTCCTGTTTGTGAATCCCCTTTTGCTGAAGTCGCAGAGCGTCTCAATATGGAAGAAGAAGATTTGCTTTCGCGCATAAAAAATATGCTTGATGACGGGATGTTGAGTCGTTTTGGCCCGATGTATCATGCGGAGCGATTAGGTGGCGGACTGTCTCTGGTGGCAATGAAAATACCGGAAACAGATTTTGACAAGGTGGCAGAACAGGTTAACGCCTTTCCACAAGTGGCGCATAATTATCAGCGTGACCATGAGCTCAACATGTGGTTTGTGCTTGCGACAGAAAAGGCATCTGAAGTTGATGACACACTGGAAGCAATAGAGGACCGCACTGGTTACAAGGTTTACAATATGCCCAAATTACACGAGTTTTATGTGGGGCTCAGATTTGATGCCTGATGCAGTGATGAAAAAGTCCGAATACGAACTGGACGAGATTGATCGCAAGATCATTCTGGCAACACAGGCCGGGTTACCGCTGAGTGCAAAACCCTATCATCAGGTTGCAAATGACACCAGCGTTAGTCCGGAAGAAGTCATGCAACGCATGCAGACAATGCTCGAACATGGGGTCATACGTCGAATTGGTGTCGTACCCAACCATTATGCACTGGGTTATAAAGGTAACGGAATGTCGGTCTGGGATGTGCCGGATGACAAAATAGCCGAGCTGGGTCAAAAAATAGGAGCACTGGATAACGTGAGTCATTGTTATCATCGCCCACGTCATTTACCGGAATGGCCCTACAATCTGTTTGCGATGGTGCATGGACATGATCGGGAAGAGGTGGAAAAGCAGGTGCAGGATATTGCAGACCTTTTAGGTGATAACGACAGAGGCCATCAGGTTCTTTACAGCACGCGCATCCTGAAGAAAACAGGTTTGCGCCTACAGGATAAATAAATGTTTCGTATTTCACAATATATGCAGACGTTGGCCAATCCGGAGCCACTGGGACCAAAACGCGAACCAAGTGGGCCAGTTGTAATCTGGAATCTGATCCGGCGCTGTAACCTGACGTGTAAACATTGTTATTCTATTTCTGCAGATACCAACTTCCCGGGGGAGTTATCTACCGAGCAGGTATTCACCGTCATGGATGATTTGAAAAATTATGGTGTACCTGTATTAATTCTGTCAGGTGGTGAACCGCTTCTGCGGCCTGATATTTTTGAGATATCTCGCCGAGCCAAGGAAATGGGGTTTTATGTTGGCTTGTCGAGCAATGGCACACTGATTACAAATGAAAATATTAAAGATATCGCTGATGTAAATTACGACTACGTAGGCATCAGTATTGATGGTGTGCGCGAGACCCATGACGTATTTCGCCAAATGCAGGGCGGTTTTGATGCTGCGATGAATGGTATCCGTTTATGCCGCGATCATAATCTAAAGATTGGAATGCGCTTTACCATTACACAGGACAACGCAGAACAGTTGCCAGACCTGCTGGAAATTATGGAGCAGGAGAGAATCGATAAGTTTTATCTTTCGCACCTTAATTATGCAGGTCGTGGAAACCGGAATCGTAAGGACGATGTTTTCCATCAGATGACACGCAATGCCATGGACTTATTGTTTGATACCTGTTGGGAAGATGTACAGGCTGGTCGTAAACGTGAGTTTGTAACTGGCAATAATGATGCTGATGGCGTTTATCTGCTTATGTGGGTGCGTAAGCATTTCCCTGAGAAAGAGTCCTATATGCGTGAGGTATTGACGCGCTGGGGCGGGAATTCCTCCGGCGTTAATATTTCCAATATTGATAATCTAGGCAAGGTACACCCGGATACCTTCTGGTGGCATTATGATCTTGGCAATGTAAAGGATCGTCCTTTTTCTGAAATCTGGCAGGATACATCTGACCCCTTGATGGCAGGCCTGAAGTCTCGACCACGTCCGTTAAAAGGTCGATGTGGTGCGTGTCAGTATCTCGATATTTGCGGTGGTAACACGCGTGTACGTGCACATCAGTTGACCGGCGATCCGTGGGATGAAGATCCGGCCTGTTATCTGGATGATGAGGAAATCGGTGTGACAGGTGGAGGCGAACGATTAAAGGTCACCGCCTATTCAAAAAAACGATCCACCAAATAAAACAAATTATGAAGATACAATCTGTTTGTTTAAGTGTGCTTTGCTTGTTGTCCTTATCTGTTTTCGCTGAAGAACAAAACGGAACTGAAAAACTGTTCATACAACATTGTGCCAGTTGTCATGGTGAAGACAGGTTGGGTCGAATGGGACCTGCTCTGCTGCCGCAGAATCTAAAACGATTACATAAAAAAGAAGCTTCACAAGTGATCAATGAAGGTCGGCCAGCCACTCAAATGGCCGGGTTCAAGGAAAAACTGAATCAAAAACAGATCGATTCTCTGGTGAGTTTTATCTACACCCCGCTGATGGAAATCCCGGTTTGGGGTGATAAGGAAATCAAAACATCACATGTGATACATCATAAAGAAGGCACACTTGGCAACAAGCCGGTATACAAGGCCGATCCGCTAAATCTGTTTGTGGTTGTCGAACTGGGCGATCATCACGCCACTATTCTGGATGGTGATGTGCTGGAACCTATTCATCGTTTTCAAACCCGTTTTGCCTTGCATGGAGGTCCAAAGTTTTCACCTGATGGTCGTTTTGTCTACTTTGGTTCACGTGACGGCTGGATAAGTAAATTCGATCTTTATAATCTCAAGGTCGTGGCCGAAATCCGCGCCGGAATCAACATGCGTAACATTGCCATTTCACATGATGGTAATTTTGTCATTGTCGGTAATTATTTACCTCACACCCTTACTGTTCTGAATGCAAATGATCTGAGCCTGTTCAAGGTGATACCTGTTAATGATGGAAAAGGAAACTCATCACGTGTCAGTGCTGTTTATACAGCACCACCAAGAGGCAGTTTTGTAGCAGCGTTAAAGGATATTCCGGAACTATGGGAAATTTACTACACCGATGACCACGAGCCGGTTTACAACGGTTTTGTACATGACTATCGCATGAAAGAAGGGATGGCCGAGAAGGGGCCATTTCCCGTACGTCGTATCAAGCTGAATGATTATCTGGATGATTTCTTCTTTGATCAGGAATATGAACATTTAATCGGTACGGCACGTAATGCCAAAAATGGACAGGTGGTCAATCTTGATCTTCGACGCAAGACATCTGATCTGGATTTATCCGGCATGCCGCATCTGGGTTCAGGGATCACCTGGGATTATAGAGGCCGCAAAATATTGGCTACCCCAAATCTGAAGAATGGGGAGGTCAGTATCATCGATATGGAAACATGGAAGACCATAAAGCGCATAGAAACGCTGGGACCGGGCTTTTTCATGCGTAGCCATGAGAATTCACCTTATGCCTGGGTAGATGTGTTTTTTGGGGAAAACAAGGATGCCGTACACGTCATCGATAAAAAGACACTGGAAATCGTCAAAACCCTGCGTCCTGCGCCCGGAAAGACCGCTGCTCACGTTGAATTTACCCGTGACGGGAAATATGCCCTCCTGAGTATCTGGGACATGGACGGGGCGGTCATCGTCTATGACGGGAATACGCTTGAGGAGGTGAAAAGACTGCCAATGAAGAAACCGTCTGGCAAATATAACGTCACCAACAAAATCCGTTATTCTGCGGGCACCAGCCACTAAAAAATCCTTGTAAAAAGGACAGATAGGCTGTTTTAGCCTTGACAGAGGCGGTTCAGTCACGTAGATTGCGCACCTGATTTTGCGGGGCTATAGCTCAGCTGGGAGAGCGCTTGCATGGCATGCAAGAGGTCGGCGGTTCGATCCCGCCTAGCTCCACCAGGACATTCTGAGACAGCTTGTAATAAAGTAGCTCACACAGTTTTGTCCCCATCGTCTAGAGGCCTAGGACATCGCCCTTTCACGGCGGCGACAGGGGTTCGACTCCCCTTGGGGACGCCATCTCAAGACAAAAAAGACCCTTTTGGGTCTTTTTTGCTTTATGTCACCGGCTTTGATTTTCTCACTCCATATCGTAGAGACTTTCAAGCTCCAATGAGGACTGTTTTTTATAACACCAAAATCCATTGGAAAAACAGCTAGATAACATACATAATTAAACGCTTATAATTCAAAAAAATAGATTTTCTAGACTTTGCGGCTATTTATGAATATTTCCCACCAGAAACTGACTAAGTGGTTTTCTGATCCTGTAGCGTGGCGAGGCTGGGCTATCCCTGTGTTTCTTGCCGCATTTCTGTTCGGGATTAGTCAGGAGTATTTTCTTCTTTTTCATACCATGGCGGAATTATTTGCCATTATCGTCGCGATTATTATGTCGGTGGTTGCATGGCAAACATATCAGTTTTCACGTAATCATTTTTTGATGTATCTGGGTTGCGGCTATTTCTGGATTGCAGCGCTCGATCTGTTTCATACACTGAGCTACAAGGGAATGGGTATCTTTGACATTACCGATGGAAACACATCAATTCATATGTGGCTGGTTGCTCGATTTGCCGAATCACTATTACTTTTGACCGCACCCTGGTTTTTAACACGCAAGATTTCAAGAATTCCGGTTTTTACTATTTTTGGCATCGGAGCAATTGCCATGTTTGTAGTGGTGATGAAAGGCAATCTCCCTCTTGTTCATGTTGAGGGTTCAGGGTTAACGGATTTTAAAATATTCTCGGAGTACGTGATTATTGCATTATTGGGAGGTGCCGCCTTATTACTGGCATACAGGCGGAATCTGGTTCCGGGAAGAATATTTACCCTGACAGTATCAGCAATTGTGTTAACCATATTCGCTGAAATATTTTTTACTTTCTATGTTGACCTGTTTGATCACATGAATGCCTTGGGGCATGTCTTTAAGTTCTTTTCATTCTGGTTGATTTTTGAGGCTATTGTCAGCACGACATTACAGGAGCCTTATGAAGTAATGGCACGAGGCTCATCGACCTATGATGCGATTCCAAACCCGACCATTGTTGTTGATGGCAATGGTATTGTACGTCAGGTAAATCGTTCAGCTTGCAGGTTTGTCGGGATGGAAGCCGGCCGTATTATAGGGCGTCATGCGCATGAGCTGTTTCACCCGAAAAGCACACCTGTTCAGGACTGTGCAGTCTGCAGGTATATACGTGACAATGAGCCGCTGCATAATCATGAATTGTTTTTCCCGGACAAGAGTCAGTGGTATGGGATTGATTTGCGCCCAATAGATAATATGCGTTATATAGATGGCGTAGTTCATGTGATGACTGATCTCACAGAAAGAAAAATCTCGGAGATTGCGCTTAAACGCAGTAATGAATCACTGGAGCTGTCGCAGCAGAAACTCAGATTGCATTTTGAAGATACCCCCTTGGGGGTTGTGGAATGGGATCCTGATTTCAGGGTTGCCAGCTGGAACCCGACAGCCGAGAAAATTTTTGGATATAAAGCTGAAGAAGCAATAGGCAGAAAAGCGGATTTTATTATTATTGATAGCGAGAAAAGTGAAGTAGAAAAAATATGGAACAAGCTGGTGTCACAAGCTGGAGGATTAAGAAGTAAAAATCAGAATGTAACAAAGTCTGGCGAGATCATTACCTGTGAATGGTATAACACGCCACTTGTCAGTGAATCAGGAGAAGTAATTGGTGTTGCTTCATTGGTTGATGACGTGACCGAGCGCGAAATGACAGAGGCACAATTACTCAAGCAGGCTAATTTTGATACATTAACAGATTTACCTAACCGGCTTCTCGCGTTTGACCGACTTAATCAGGCAATCAAACGGGCTCACAGACATGATAAATGTGTCGTGTTAATGTTTATCGATATCGATTTGTTTAAACATGTCAATGACACATTGGGTCACCATATAGGTGATAAATTACTGATAGAAGTGGCAAAACGTTTGTTGTCCTGTGTGAGGGAAGGGGATACGGTTGCCCGTCTGGGTGGAGATGAATTTCTGATTGTACTTCCTGATCTGGTTTCAATTACCGATTCCGAGCAAGTGGCGGAAAAAGTACTGAATAGCATGTCGGAGCCATTTGATATAGAAAACAAGGAACTGGTACTGAGTGCGAGTATCGGTATTACGAGTTATCCGGAAGATGGTGATGATGCACGAGTCTTGTTGAGAAATGCCGATGCCGCAATGTACATGGCCAAGGCGGCGGGACGAAATGCCTATCATTTCTTCACGCCGGAAATCAACGAGCAGGCACAAAGACGGCTTGAACTTGAATCTTATCTGAGACATGCCATAGAAAAGGATGAGCTTTATCTCGAATACCAGCCAGAGATTGATATTAAAACCGGTGATGTAGTGGGCGCTGAAGCACTACTGCGCTGGAACAATGAACGTGCCGGAGGTCTGGTGCCACCAATGCAGTTTATTCCACTTGCCGAGGATACCGGATTGATTGTCTCTATTGGCGAATGGGTTATCCGCAATGCCTGTGAAGAAGCGGTTAAATGGCAGTCAAGTACTGACAATTATACTATTGCCGTCAATATTTCCCCACGTCAGTTCAAGGTTACCGGTTTTGTTTCCATGATCAAAGGGATACTTGCTGAAACCGGATTGTCGCCGGAATTACTTGAAATCGAAATAACGGAAAATTTATTGCTTGAAGATTCACAGGAAATCTATGATGTCCTCAACGAGCTCAGAAGTATTGGTATTAAGCTCGCGCTGGATGACTTTGGCACCGGCTACTCTTCTCTTAGTTACGTCAAGCGTTTTCCGTTTGAAGCATTGAAAATAGATCAGGCATTTATACAAGATGTCATGGATGACGCTGACGACGCCGCTTTATGTCGGGCAATTATTGTTATGGCGAAAAGCCTTAACATGAAGATTATCGGAGAAGGTGTTGAAACCGCAGAGCAACTGGAATTTTTAAAGATCAATGGTGCCGATATTGCACAAGGATATTATCTTGGAAGACCTATGGACAGAGAAAAATTTGCTGAATTTCTTGAAGCACACTAGCCGGTTAGTAACCTAACTAGCGAATCAGTTTGATTGCATTATTAAGAAATGTTTTTGCCTTATCTTCATCTATGGTTAGCTTGATAATCTTGGAACAATTTTTTGCAGTCGTTAACAGATCATCTTTATTACTTGCGGAAGCATACAGTTTTTCTACGATTTTTCCGGAATCCTTCTCCCCTAAAATATTAATCGCCAGATCAATTAATTGCTGCTTTGGGTCATCACTGCCACCGGAAGACTGCAGATTGATAGAAGGTGAGCTTTCACTGGAGCCAGTTGAGTCGCTTTTACCGGCTATTTCAATATAACCATCTCGAGACAATTCTTCCAGAGATGACTCAATATCCTTGAACACAGAACCCTTGCTTAACAGACTTGCCACATCTTTTTTCCCATCGACAAGAATCAAAATGCGTCTCAAATTGAGGTTGAGCCCCCATTTTTTTGTGACAATTTCGTCCTTGCCTTTTTCTGTCTTGTTATAGACAAGATTATGTTCCATATAAATTCATCCGTTGATTTACAATAAATATAATTACTGAAAAAAAATTTATTCAGAGAGCTCAGTAATAATTGTATAAATCAGTCGCACAGTAATTAACACATATACTGCGCCGCAGAAGAATATGAGTGACACAATAAATCGCAATACATCTTCAGGAATCTGAGTGAAGAATGGAGTTGTAAAATAACCTAAGGTAAACATAACAACAAGCGCTGTCATTAAGTTCCATTTTTTACCAACGACACCACCAGGAATATTCTTTTTGAGATGAATGGTTGTCCAAAGACAGTAGAGCATAACAACAATGGCAGCCATGGTGAAAATCAGTATAGGGTCAAATTGTTTCATTTTAATCCTCCAATTCCATATGAATACACTAGGAAATTAGCCTAATGGGTAAACTTTATTAATTATGTAACGTAATATATGCGTTTCAAGTTTTTCGTGATAAAACATGTGCTTGTACTGATTTTCTATATAGTTATGAGATAAAAACACACACTCTATGCATCAGGAACACTCACTTGGACTTATCGGCAGTAATTCATAAAACCATAGAATTTTTAGTAGCTTCATTAATATACGGTGTATTTGTACAGAACATGCACAAGTATTCAGATGCAGCGTAACAGGACGTCAGTTATGTAATTAATGTATAGAAAACTGTCAGGAAATCAGGCTGGTTTTTGCCTGACGTAAGAAAACCTGCCTTGTTACAACAGGGCAAGGTATCCAGAGCCAGATTAGCTTAAATACTAGCTAGTTTTCAGTACCGGAATTTTGAGGCTCATCGCCATCGGCTTTAATATTAGATGCGTGCAAGCCTTTGGGGCCGTCAGTGATTTCAAATTCAACTGGCTGACCTCGTTTTAAAGTCTTGTATCCATCCATATCGATTGCCGAGAAATGTGCGAAAATATCTTCTTCGCCTTGTTCCGGTGAAATAAAACCGTAACCTTTGGCATTACTGAACCACTTGACAACACCCTTTGCCATAGTCTCCACCCTTATTTTGTATTTCA
>Ga0224501_10000918_pt1 | contig 22659 bp, 13 predicted proteins | sample SF_Oct11_sed_USG_4_FD_169105 | JGI IMG/M metagenome (GOLD analysis project Ga0224501, IMG submission 169105) | Sediment microbial communities from San Francisco Bay, California, United States - SF_Oct11_sed_USGS_8_1 | ecosystem: Environmental > Aquatic > Marine > Sediment | place: USA...
GGGCCGGGATCCTCCACGACGAGGCGGCGGCCGCCGCCTTCCTCAGCGGGAGCTGGGGTGCCACGGCCGTGCGCGGTGAGGCGTCCCTTCGCCCCCATCCCCGGGGGGGGACGGCCGTCCGCACGGCGCTGGGAGTGGACCGGCGCTTCTCGCCGGGAGGGAGGGATCTCTACGTCATCCTGGAGTACATGCACGACGGCTTCGGTGTGGGGAACGTGTCGAATCTACTTGAATTGGTATACTCCAAGCCATTCAACAGGAATGAGATGCAAACCATGGGCTCGAACGTATCCGTGGCACAGGCGAGCCTCCAGCTCCACCCCCTCGTGGGCGTGGACGCTCTGGTCCTGACGAACCTCAACGACGGGAGCGCCCTCGTGGGACCGGGTCTCACGTGGTCGGCCTCGGGCTCGATCACCCTTCGCATCGGGGCCTTCGCCGGCACGGGAGCCGACGACACCGACCCACTCACGCCCTCCTTCGCATCGGAGTACGGCGCGGTCCCGGAGATCGTGTACGGAAGCCTTTCCTGGTACTTCTGAGCGTCCCGGAGGAACCCTTCGGCTCCCCGCCACGTAGGGTACTCACGACGGACGAACGTACAGGGAGGAACCCCATGGCGAAGAACCGAAGAGGTCAGGCCCCCAGGGACCGCAAGCGGCCGTTTCGGGCACCCCAGCCCCCGTGCACCCCGAAGCCCCCCACCGTGCCCCCACCCCCCCGCCCGCCGGACCCGGGCTGCGAAACGGGACCGGATCCGATGAAGCTTCTGAAGCTGGGGCGCCGGAAGTAGCTCGCCGACGGCGGCGTCACCCCGCGCCCACGTCGTGCTCCATGACGAAACGCGTCAGGCCGGCCACCGTGCGGATGCGCAGCTTGGCCATCACCCGCTCGCGGTGCGACTCCACCGTGCGGGGGCTGATCCCGAACTCCTCGGCGATCTCGCGGTTCGTGCATCCGTCGGCGATGCGGACCAGCACGTCCCGCTCGCGTTCCGTGAGGGAATCGAGGCGGGAGCGCTGTTGCTCGCGCTCCAGTTCCTCGCGGACACCGAGGCTGAGTTGCTGACTCACGCGGTCGGCGAAGTACTCCCCTCCGGCCAGCACCGCTTCCACGGCATTCCGCAACTCGCCGGGCCCCACGTCCTTGAGCACGTAGGCGTCGGCCCCGGCCCGGACCGCCTCCAGGACGTATTCCGGGTTGTCGTGCATGGACAGGATCAGGATCCCCACCTCGCTCCCGGACTTCCTGAGTACCCGCGCCACCTCGAGTCCGGTCATGGTGGGCATGGTGATGTCGAGAACCAGGAGGTCCGGGTCGTGCGCCTCCACCAGATCCGGAACGTCCACACCGTCCGCTGCCTCGGCCACCACCTCCAGCCCGGGGATGTTCTCAAGGACCAGGCGGATCCCCTGTCGGACCACGGTGTGGTCGTCGGCGATGATCACGCGAGTCGTCTTCTCCACGAACCCTCTCCTCTCGTTACGAAACCGTTCGATCCCTGGAAGGAACCCACACATGGACCTGAGCGCCACCCCCGTATCCGGTCCCCAACCCCACCCATCCGCCCACCGCGGTGATCCGCTCCCGCATCCCGGCGAGCCCACCCCGGGACCGGCCCAGGGCCGCCTCCCCACCGTCGTCGAACCCCTTCCCGTCGTCGGTCACGGTGAGGTGGACCCCTCCTTCGTCGGTCTCCAGGGCGATCTCGACGGTGGTGCACGCTCCATGGCGCAGCGTGTTGGAGAGAGCCTCCTGGAGGCTCCGGTACAACGCCAACTCCGCGTCGGGAGAAAGCGGGGGAAACGACCCGGTGGCCTCGAACTCGATGTCCAGGGGATTCAGGGTGCCGAAGTCCCGCACCAGCGCCCGCAACGCCGGGAGGAGCCCCAGATCGTCCAGCACCGTGGGGCGGAGGTTCCGGGTCACGTCCCTGATGCTGCGGATCCCCTGCCCGACCAGGGATCGGGCATGGTCCAGGGAGGCGACCATCCCCTCGTCCCCCTGCTCCCGGAGGAGGCCCAGCTGCATGTTCACCGCGGCCAGGACCTGCGCCGTCTCGTCGTGGAGCTCCCTCGAGATCCTTTCCCGTTCCTCCTCGTGCTGGCGGATCATGCGGGACTGGAGGTATTCGAGCTCGTCGGTGCGGTTCGCCAGGGAGTCGTACAGCTCCTCGTTGGCCAGGGCGGCGCCCACCTGCTGGCCGAATCCCACCAGGAACGAGGTGCTCAACGCCGCGAACGGATCCCGCGCCTCTCCCACCACCACCAGTGCCCCGGCGAGTTCTTCGCCGCGCAGAATGGGAAGCGTCGCCGTGTACGGGTGGGGCCAGTGGAGGCTCACGTCGGCGTCTCCCGACCCCTGGAGCACCTCGGGGACCCGGGTGGATGCCATGGCCTCCACCGCGGCCCGGGCGGCGGGAGGGAGCCCCTGGCGCGGCCACAGAGCGCACACGCCGGCGCCGTGGATCACGGTCCCCGGCGCCTCCCCTCCCATGAGGTACAACGCCGCGCCATGGACGCCCCTCAGCGCCAGCGCCCGGCGCACCACCGCCTCCACGACTCCGTCCGAGCCCCTCCGCTCGCGCTGGAGCTCTCCCGACAACGACGTCAGGGTACGCAGCCCTTGATCGAGATCTTCGAGGACCAGGAGGAGGATCCCCGCGCCGATCCCGAGCTCGAAGAGGAGGTCCAGGTAGTATCCCCACGGATTCCAGACGCCCCGCGCCCGGAGGAAGGGATAGTCCAGGTGGTGCAGCGCCCACAGGAATAGCACCATCGCCAGGCCACGCGCCGCGGGCGATCCCACTTCACGGTGATATCGGTAGAGCGCCCACCCCGTCCAGGCCGTGGCCACGCTCAGGAAGAGGACGGTGGGCCCCGCCGCCAGGAAGAAGTTGTCCAGACGGTAGATGGCTCCGTACGACCACGCCGGCGGAAAGAGCGCCACAAGGAGATAGCGGCTCTTCCACACCACGCCGCGGGAGAACACGAGCGCCGCCCAGAGGAGCGCCAGGGCGGTCCACCCCGTCGTCACCTGGTGCCAGTACAACCACCCCCACGCCCCGGTGTGGAGGAAGGTGATGATCGCGCCCAGGCGCGTCGCGTACACCACCCAGGCCAGCGCCCACCACCCGAAGTACGGCTTCCCGTAGCGCCGGTGGAGGATGACGCACAGAATCGCCAGCCCCAGGGTCACGATCCCCTGGAAATAGGCGGCTGCCACCTCGCTGGTGGCCGCGATGGGAATGGACAGATCCATGGTGGGAAGATCCCAGGAGTCGGCCCGGGAGGCAATCACCGGACCCTGGCCCTTGCCTTTCAGGGATTCCCCGACGATCCTCTGCACCGAAATCCCCACAGAGGGGTGAAGCGGACCTGGATATTTTTCACTCGAATCCATCTTCGCCGCAAAGGCACAGATTCCATGAGCGTAGCCCCCATCGACTCCATTCCCGCCGAAATCGGCCTGGCCACGCGCGTGGCATTGTTGGGAACGGAAGAGGCGTTCAGCTTCGGCGCACGCATCCGCCAGGTGGAGGCGGAAGGCGAGCGAGTGATCCGGTGCAACCTGGGTCAGCCGGATTTCCCCCTCCCCAGGCACATCGTGGCCGAGGTCGTGCGTGCGCTGGAAGCCGGGATGACCACCTACTGTGATCCCCAGGGACTCCCCGAGTTGCGGGCGACCATCGCCCGCGAGGTCGGTGGAAGCCGGGGGATGGACGTGGACCCGGAGCGGGTGGTGGTCTACCCGGGCGGGCGTCCTCCCATCGGGTTCGCCCAGCAGGCGTACTGCAATGCCGGAGACGAGGTGGTCTTCCCCACCCCGGGATACCCGCTCTTCGAGTCCTTCGTCCCCTACGTGGGCGCGGTTCCCGTCCCGCTTTCGCTGAAGGAGTCGCGCGGGTTCTCCATCACCGGAGAGGATCTGGCGGCCGTCCTGTCGGAGCGCACCAAGCTGGTGTTCCTGAACTTCCCCTCCAATCCCACCGGAGGCGTCGCGTCGCGGGCCGACCTGGAGGACATCTCCCGCGCCTTCCTCAAGCACGCGCCCCCGTCGGCCCGGCTCTACTCCGACGAGTCCTACGAAGCCATCGTCTTCGACGGCGAGGAGCACATCTCCCTGGCTTCGCTCCCCGGGATGGAGAGCCGGACCATCGTGGCGTCGGGAGTGTCCAAGACGTACTCCTGGACGGGCGGGCGCGTCGGGTGGGCCATCTATCCCACCGTGGCGGAGGCCAAGGTCCACCGGAACCTGAACATCAACTACTTCGCCTCGCTCCCGCCCTACAACCAGATGGGCGCGAAGCTGGCCCTGGAATCCGACGAGAGCGCGCCGGCCATCCGGGAAATGGTGGAGGCGTTCCAGCGCCGGCGTGACCTGGTCGTCACCGGGCTCAACGAGATCGAAGGAGTCCACTGCCAGAGCCCCAAGGGGGCGTTCTACGCCTTTCCGAACGTGGCGGGTGTCCTGGAGGAGCTGGGTGCCCTGGAAGCGTTCCGGGCACTCGACCCGGAGGTACGGCGGCGGTCGAGCCCGGCGACGCTCTTCCAGCTCTTCCTCCTCCATCGGTACCGGGTGGCCACCATGGATCGGCGGTCCTTCGGGATCCAGGGGAGCGACGGACAACACTTCCTGCGCCTCTCCATCGCCACGGGAGACCAGGAACTGACCGCCGCCGTGGACCGCATCGCACGGGCGTCCCGGGACCGCGAGGGATTCCGGTCCTTCCTGGCGTCCGGCGTCCGACTGACGCCGTGAACCATCCGAGCCCATTCATCGAGCTATACGGGGAGTATCCATGAGTCGAGCCTTCGGCCCTCGCCGGGCGGAGTGGATCGAGGTCACCGAGCCCGCGGACATCGCGGCCGGAGACGTTTCCGTCCTGGAAGAGTACGACCTGGTGTACCGCACGCTGTGCGCCGTCCTCTTCAACTACGCCCAATCCGGGCATCCGGGCGGATCGGTGTCCTCCGGGCGGATCGTGACCACGGCCCTCTTCGACGTCATGAGCTACGACATCGGAGATCCCGTCCGGAAGGACGCGGACATCCTGTCGTACGCGGCCGGGCACAAAGCGTTGGGGCTCTACACGATGCTCGCGCTGCGCGACGAGGTGGTACGCATCGGAATGGGAGGACTCCTCCCCGGAAAGACCGAGCACCGCCTTCGCCTGGAAGATCTCCTCGGGTTCCGCCGGAACCCCTCCAACAGGACGCCCCTCTTCCTCGAATTCGGCTCCAAGGCGTTGGACGGCCACCCCACCCCCGCCACCCCCTTCGTGAAGCTCGCCACGGGGGCCTCCGGGGTGGGAATGGGAAGCTCGCTGGGTCTGGCCATCGCGGCGGCGGACTACTACGGGCCCGATGCACCCAGGGTCCACATCATCGAAGGCGAGGGCGGCCTCACACCGGGCCGTGCGTACGAGGCCGTGGCCATGGCCGGGGCTTCGGGACTCTCCAACGTCATCTGCCATCTGGACTGGAACCAGGCTTCCATCGACTCCAACCGGGTGACCCGGGAGGGAGGCGCGCCGGGCGAGTACGTCCAGTGGGATCCCATGGAGTTCTTCTACCTCCACGACTGGAACGTCCTGGAGGTGGCCGACGGGTTCGACTTCCGCCTGGTGGCCGCGGCCCAGCGCAGGGCACTGCGGATGGACAACGGACAGCCCACGGCCATCGTGTACCGTACGGAGAAGGGCTGGCGGTACGGAATCACCGGAAAGAAGTCCCACGGCGGGGGCCACAAGCTGTGCAGCGACGATTACTACGAGGCCGTCGCTCCCCTCTTCGGGAAGGGTGGCCCCGCCCTTCCCCACTGCGGTGCCGACGGGCAGCGGTGTAGAGGATTCCAGTACAAGGACCAGGTGGAAGGGTGCTACTGGCAGACCCTCCTGCGCGTGCGCGCCCTCCTGGAGGGAGAGTACCGCCCCATGGCCGAGGCCATGGCCGCAAGGGTGGGAGCGGCGGGAGAGCGACTGGAGTCGCTGGCGCGGGGCCCCCGTGAGGGCGCCCCCGACGTGGAGCGGATCTACGCCGCGGCCACGCCCGACTCGCGTCCGGACGAGCTCGAGTTGGAGTTCGGCTCCCAGGTTCCCCTCCGCAAACAACTCGGCGACGTTCTCGGCTATCTCAACCGGGCCAGTGGCGGAAGCATCCTCATCGGAGCGGCGGACCTCCTGGACTCCACGGCGGTGTCCGGCACCGCCAAGGGATTCCCCGGGGGCTTCTTCCACTTCGGCGAGAATCCTGGGAGCCGGACCCTCACCGTGGGAGGGATCTGCGAAGACGCGCTGGCCGCCACTCTGTCCGGCGTCTCGTCGTTCGGAGCCCAGGTGGGAGCCGGCGCGTCGTACGGCGCGTTCATCGCCCCACTCGGTCACATCGCGTCCCGTCTGCACGCCATCGGGAACCAGATGCGCCGGGAGGTCGAAGGACACGACGCCCCCTTCCACCCCTTCGTCCTCATCTGCGGCCACGCCGGGATGAAGACCGGGGAGGACGGCCCGACCCACGCGGACCCGCAGGCTCTGCAACTCCTCCAGGAGAACTTCGTCCGCGGAGCCATGGTCACGCTCACGCCGTGGGAGCCTCAGGAGGTGTGGCCCCTGACGGCGGCGGCGTTCCGTGCGCGCCCGGCCGTGATCGCTCCCTTCGTGACCCGTCCGGCCGAACCGGTGCTCGACCGGGAGGAGCGGGGGCTCGCCCCCGCCTCGGAAGCGGCGCGCGGGGTGTATCGGCTACGGGCCGCCTCGGGAAGACGGGACGGCACGCTGGTGCTCCAGGGATCCGGCGTGGCCTATGCCTTCGTCCAGGAGGCCCTCCCCATGCTGGAGGCCGACGGCGTGGATCTGGACGTCTTCTACGTGGCGAGCCTCGAACTCTTCGACCTCCTGCCCCTCGAGGAGCAGCGTCGGATCTTCCCGGAGGCGCAGGCCATGGAAGCCATGGCGGTGACCGGATTCACCCTCTCCACCACGTATCGGTGGATCCGATCGGACCTGGGCCGGACTCATTCGCTCCATCCCTTCATGAAGGGGCACTACCTGGGGAGCGGACCCGGAGAGGTCGTCATCCACGAGGCGGGGCTGGACGGAGAAGGCCAATACCGCGGGATCAAGGCCTACCTGGACGCGCGCTCGCGGGACCGCTGAAGACGCCGACGAGGCGCCGGGGCTCGGTACCCCGACCGGCTCCATCGCTCCGGCGCTCTCGGGAAGCCGCCCCGGCGATACCCCACCCCCTGCGGTGAACGGGATATCGTCCTACATTGTCGGGCGTCATCATCCTACAATCGTGACTCAAGGGCACCGACCCTCGGGCCGAAACTACCTATGTACGCGAGAGTCCCTCCCGAGCCTCGTACCGGTGGGTTCGGGTACCCCCGTTCTCGCTATCGTCCGCCAAACATCTCATGCGATCACCCGGACTTCTTGCCCAACTCGTAGACCCCGACCTCGTCACGCAGAAGGTGGCCGAGTCCGTTCTCGACCGAATGGGGATGACCCTCATCGTGGCCCCCGATCTGGGGATCGCGCGGGATCAGCTCCGGGCGAATCCGGTGGACGTGATCCTGGCGGAACGGTTTCTCCCCGACGGCACGGCCATCGACCTCCTCGAAGAGATCCGGATGTCGATCGTATGGAACGACATCCCCCTCGTGATCCTCAGCGCCGACCTCTCCCGGGAGTTCCTCGCGCAGTGCGGAGGGCTGGGCGTGGAGAACTTCATCTCCAAGCCCCTGGACGCGCCCACCCTGGATGCGGAACTCTCCAAGATCCTCGGTCAGGTGCCCCGGCGGTGGGAGGAGGAGCCCGAGAGCCTCAGACGGCTGGGGATGAACCGCAGCCAGTTCGAGAACGTGCTACGACTGGCCCGCGACGAGCTGGTGACCATCCGGAGGGAACTCGACCGACCGGAAGCGCTGCTCGGCGACACCCCGGGCCGCCTGGTCCTGCGGGTCAAGAGCATCGCCCTCAACGTCGGCGCCTTCCGCCTGGGCCGACTCATGGACCTCGTCTGGTCCACCTCCATCCACGCCGACGACATGCACGTGGTCCGGGTCGCCCTGGACGGCGGCATCCAGGCGTTCACCAACCGTGTCGGCGATCAGGGCGCTCCGAACGGTGGCGGAAGAGCGTCGAACCTGGCGTTCCGCTGATTCCGGCCCCGCCCCCCCTCCGCATGAGCTCCTTCTCCGACTCCCAGGTGGTCCTCGTCGTCGATGACGATCCAGTGGCCCGTGAGATCCTCGGCATCCTGTGCGTCCGACGAGGGTATCAGCCCGTCTTCGCGCACAGTGTCGAAGAGGCGGCGGAGAAGTTGTCGGCGTACCCGGTGGACATCCTCGTCACCGATTCCGCGCTCCCCGACGGCTCCGTGCTCCCCCTGGTGAAGATGGTTCGGTCCACTTTCTACCTCATGGCCATGCCCATCATCATCCTCAGCCGCCAGAGCGGGATCGACGACCTGCCCGAGATCACCGGCCTGGGGGTGGAGCGTGTGCTCCAGAAGCCGGTCGTCGCCGCCGATGTGGAAGCGGCTCTGGTCCACGCCTTCGAAAAGGCCCCGCCGCAGTGGGAAGGCGAGTCGGAGGTGCGCCGGCGCCTGGGACTGCGGCGGCACGAACTGGCGGACCTCCTCTCCTTCCTCAAGACGGAGCTGGTGGAGGTCCGGTCCCGGGTCTCGGAAGCCCGGATTTCCGGTCGGGCCGTCGACGCGGAGCTTCGCTCCCTCATCCTCCGCACCCGGAGCGCGGCCCTCAACGTGGGCGGCCATGGTATTTCACGCCTCCTGGACATCTTCACCACCGGAAACATCGGCGCAGAAGACATGGGAGTACTGGATGAGGCCCTCTCCCGGGCCATCCACGCCCTCACCCTGAGGCTGGGAGAACCGACAGTCGGGGACGCGCACGTATGAACACGATGAACCATGACTCCTCGAGCCGTGAATACCGCCGGAGCGTAGTCTGAAATGGGACTCTATCTGCTTTGCATGTCGATCGGTGCGGTGGGCGGCGCGCTCGTCAGCCGGTTCCTGACCCGACGAGAAAGGAAGGAAGATCGAGGGCCGGACGTCCAGGCTCCCCGTCCGGCCTCGGCACAGGACGATGCTCCGGCCGCCGCCCCGGCGACGAGCACCCTCGAAGACGTCTGGCCCATCATCCGGGAGATGCCCTCACCGGTGGTGATCCTCGCCACGGACGGAAGGGTGAGGACGCTGAACGCATCGGCCACGCCCCTTGATCTGCCGGACACGGTGACGGCGGAAGGGGCGGTCCTGTCGGAGTTCTGGAAGGGAAGTGACCTGGAGCACTGGGCGGCGCCCCTGACCGAGCTCGCCTCGAAGGCCGCCGCCTCCGGCGGACCGGCGGAGCACGTCCACTCCGGGGGAGCCGCCGGAGAGCCCGGGGGCACTTCCCTCCTCGCCCTTCCCACCACGTGGAAGGGCGAGAACGTGATTCTGGCGTGCGTGTCCGCTCACGACGACGCGGCCCCGCCCACGGCGAGCCCCACGGACCTGAGGCAGAAGGGCGGATTCGAGGCCGTGGGCAGGCTCGTCCAGGGCGTGTCCCACCGACTGATCAACAATCTGACGTCCGTCCTCGGGTATCTGGAGGTGATCGCGGCCGACTCCACCGGCAGCGGAGAAGCCGTCCGCGCCGACGTCGTCGAGGCCCTGCACGCCGCCGAGGAAGCCAACCGCTTCGTGCGCCACCTCCGGGGTTTCTCCAGCAGCGACACGTTGCAGGCACGGAACGTGGATCTCTCGCCCCTCCTCCGTCAGCTCGTCCCCACGTTCAAGGCGCTCACGCGCGAGGACGTGGCCCTGGACCTGAGGATCGTACCCGGGGAGATGCCCGCCTCCATCGACCCGCAGGCCCTGGAGCAGATCCTCTTCCACCTGGTGGTCAACGCGGTGGAAGCCATCGACGGTGCGGGCGAGGTCACCATCGAGCTGCGAAACGCCAACGCGACCCCCCTCGCCGGGAACACCGATACGTCCTCCTGGCAGATCATCTCGGTACGCGATACCGGCCGGGGCATGGACAGCGCCACGCGCGCACGGGTCTTCGAGCCGTTCTTCACCACGAAAGGGGGCGACGATCACCTCGGCCTGGGCCTTCCCACCACGTACAAGCTGGTCCAGGCCAGCGGCGGCAGGATCAACGTGATCTCCAAGGAAGACCAGGGAACCACGGTCCAGATCATGCTCCCGGCCACGTCCCTCGCGACCGCGTCCGCTCCCCGTGTGGGGGTGAACAGCGATCTCACCGGCACCGAGACGATCCTCGTGGTGGACGACGACCCGAGTGTGAACCGACTCATGCGGCGAGCCCTGGAGAAGAGCGGGTACCTGGTTCTCTCCGCGGAAACGCCTCGCGAAGCCATCAGACTCGCGGCCAATTTCTCGCATCCGATCCATCTCTTCCTCATCGACATCGGACTTCCCGAGATGGAGGGGCCCGAGTTGTTCGACCATCTCCATCAGACGCGGCCCCACGCGCCGGTCCTCTACGTGACCGCCTACTCCCCCCGGGACATCGAGCGGGAAACGGTCCTGAAGGCCCCGGGCGTGGCCGGGTACGTGGAAAAGCCCTTCCGACGCCAGACCCTCCTCGCCACGGTCCGGCAGGCATTGGGGTAGCCCGCGATCCGCGTCACCGTCCCCCCTCGCCTACCGGAACGAAGAAGACGGCCGCGAAAAGCGCCAGCGCGCCCGGCTGACACGACCCGGTGGCGCCGCCGCCGGGTCGTGTTCCACCACCACGAGAAGCCGGAGGTCGAAGGGGGAGGATCCACGCCGGCACCCTCCCCCCACCCCCGGACGTGCCGGCTCAGACTCCGGCCGCCTGGGCTTCGGCCACCGCGACCTGGTCCTGTATCCATTTGGTGGATACGGACTTGGGCCGTGTGATGGGCTCCATCATCGCGCGGCTCGTGATGAGCTGGGTGAGAATTCCCATGGCTCGGCTCACGCTGAACAGAACCGTGTAGTAGCGCATCTCGGTGATGCCGTAGTGATACAGGAGGGCGCCGGACCCGGCGTCGACGTTGGGCCAGGGGTTGGTGGCCTTCCCGTGGGCCTCCAGCACCCCGGGGATCACCTGGAAGCCCACGTCGACCGTCCTGAAGACGGGATCGTCCGGGAAGTGACTTCTTCCGAATTCGTGGAACGCCGTGAAGCGCGGATCCGTGGCCCGGAGAACGGCGTGCCCGTATCCCGGCACCACCCGGCCGCTCTCCAGGATCTCCCAGGTGTACTCCTCCATCTGCTCGGCGGAGGGGGGGCCGTCGAACCGATCCATCACACCCAGGACGAACTTCAGGCACTCCTGGTTCGCCAGGCCATGGAGCGGCCCGGCCAGCCCGGCGAGGCCGGCCGACACGGCGTAGTACGGATCCGAGAGCGCCGAGGCGACCACGTGGGCCGTGAAGGCGCTCACGTTCCCTCCCTCGTGATCGCTGTGGAGCACCATGTACAGCCGGATCAGGTCGGCGAAGTCCGGTTCGTCGTTGCCCAACATGTGGGCGAAGTTCGCCGACCAGTCCAGATCCGCACGGGGGAGGATGAGCTCACCCTTGCCGTACCGGATCCGATGGATGCCGGCGGCGAGACCGGGAAGCTTGCCCAGGAGGTTGAGGCTGTCTTCCAGAGCGGCCTCCCAGTACTCCTCCTTCTTCATCCCCTGGTCGTACCGTTTCCGGAAGACCGACTGGTCCTCCAGGATGGCGATGGCGGTGATGAGCATATCCATGGGATGGGCCGTTTCCGGCATGTTCCGCATCACCTTCCACACGTATTCGGGGATCTCGGAACGGGCGAAGAGCGTCTGCTTCAACGACGCCAGTCCCTCGGCATCCGGAAGTTCCCCGACCAGGAGGAGATGGAAGATCTCCTCGGCCGTGCGTCGGGTCAGATCCGCGATGGGGATTCCACGGATGAGGAGCCCCTGGTGAGGATCCACCAGGGACGTGTCACACACGAGGCTCTTCACTCCCCTCATCCCTCCGTACACCTGCTTCACCGTCACGTCGGAGAGGACGGTGTCCCCGTGTTCCCGGACGAGTGCCGCGATCTCCTCTCTGCGGGCGGGGATCCGTTGGGCGAGAGCCTCCTTCAGGGTCGACATACGAATAGCCTCCTCGATTCGGTAGCCCCGGCCTCGTGGCCGCGACCCCGACTCATTGCACGATATCCCCCGGGGACGGGGGCGTGCCGGGAGGGCAGGATGACCCAGCATCGGAATATCGTGGCGGCGACCGAGGGCGACGCAGCGGGAGAATCCTGTTCACGCTGTGGGGAATTCCCTTTCCCGGCCCGTTTGTTCGGTTTATCTTCGGGTCGGTATCCCTTCCTCCCCGACCCGACCGATTCCTTGTCTCTTCCCTACGTCGAGCTCCACTGCCATTCCGGATACTCCTTCCTGGACGGAGCCTCCCACCCCGAAGAGTTGGTGCTGCGGGCCGCGGAGTTGGAGTACCCGGCCCTGGCGCTCACGGACCACAACGGCCTCTACGGCTCCATGGAGTTCGCCCGGGAGGCCCGCATCGCCGGGATCCAACCCATCACCGGAGCCGAGGTCACATTGCGGGACTGCCTTCCGGAGGGACCCGGCGCGGAAGAGGGGCACCACGTCACGCTTCTCGCCGAAGATCCCCGGGGATATGCGAACCTCTGTCGTCTCCTCACCACGGCCCACATGGAATCGGAGCGGGGAAGCCCTTCCCTCCCCCTCACCGCCCTCCTGGAACGCACGGAGGGATTGATCCTGCTCACGGGGTGCCGACGCGGCCCGGTAGCCGCGGCCCTCCGGTGTTCCGTCGCCGAGGGAGAGGCCCTGACCCGCCGACTCCTCCACGCCTTCGGGCCGGGAAACGTCTTCGTGGAGCTCCAGGACAACGCGGTGAGGGGAGACGGCTCGCGGAACCGCGCCCTGGGACGCCTCGCCGGCCGCATGGGGATGGGGGTGGTGGCCACGGGGAACGTGCACTACCACCGCCCGGAACGGGCTCACCTCCAGGATGTCCTGGTTTCCATACGCACCCGCTCCACCCTGGACGGGGCCCACCAGGCCCGCCGGCCCAACCGACTCTTCCACCTCGCATCCCCCGCGGAGATGCATCACCGCTTCCGCGGCCGACCCGATGCCCTCACCAACACCGTGCTCATAGCCGAGCGCTGCGCCGCCTTCGACCTCACCGAAGACCTGGGGTACGAGTTTCCGGACTTCGACGGATCCCGGCCGGGCGCCGCCATGGACACGCTGAAGGAGATCTGCCTGGCGGAGATCTCCCGCCGTTACGATCCCGACGGCGCCCGGGCCCACGACGCCCGCGCACGCCTCGCGCAGGAACTGGCGCTGGTGGAGCTCCATGGCCTGGCGGGCTTCTTCCTGGTGTACCGGGACATCATGGAGCTGGCGCGGGAAGTGGCCGCGGACCTCCGCTCGGGATCTCCCCGGGCTCGGGCGAACCTCCCGCCGGGGCGGGGGCGCGGATCCTCCGTTTCCTCCATCATCTGCTACCTCATCGGCCTCTCCCACATCGACCCGGTGGAGAACAACCTCTTTCTGGGGCGGTTCCTGAACGAGGCCCTCCGCAGCGTTCCCGACATCGATCTGGACTTTCCCCGGGACATCAGGGAGGAGCTCATCCTCCGGGTCTACGCAAAGTACGGACAGGAGCACACCGGGTTGGTCTGTACCTTCCCCACCTACCGTCTGCGCTCCGCGGCACGCGAGATCGGCAAGGCGTTGGACCTCCCTCTCGGGGAACTGGAGAAGCTGGCGAAGCTCTCCGAGCACCGCTCGGCGTCGGGGCTGGCCGCGGAGATCGCGGCGCTCCCCGATTTCCGTGATCGCGCGGATGCACGGCTGTGGAAGCTCCTGGGCGCGCTGGCCGCGGATGCCGCGGGTCTCCCCCGCCATATTTCCCAACACGTGGGGGGGATGATCATCTCCTCCCGCCCCCTGGTGGAGCTCGTCCCCCTGGAGCCCGCCGCCATGGAAGGGCGCGTCCTCTGCCAGTGGGACAAGGACTCGTGCGAGGACGCGGGCTTCATCAAGATCGACTTCCTCGCCCTGGGGATGCTCTCCCTGGTGGAGGAGGCGGTGGACCTCATCGCGGACCGGGCCGGATCGAGCGAGGGTGGATCGGACGCGGGCGGACCCGACACGTCCGCGGCCCCCGACCTTTCCCGCATCGACTTCCGGGACGAAGCCGTGTTCGACCGTATCTGCTCCGGGGACAACGTGGGACTCTTCCAGGTGGAGAGCCGGGCGCAGATCCAGATGATCCGCCGAACGCGTCCCCGTAACCTGGAGGAACTCGCCATCCAGGTGGCCATCGTGCGTCCCGGCCCCATCGTGGGCGGTGCCGTGAACCCCTACGTACGCCGCCGGGAACTCCTGCGGGAGAACCCCGGCTACCGCGTTCCCTACCCCCACCCCCTCCTGGAAGAGGCGCTGGGAGAGACGCTGGGTGTGATCATCTACCAGGACCAGGTCCTGAAGGTGTGCCAGGCGCTGGCGGGCTTCAGCGACGGCCAGGCCGAAAGCTTGCGACGGGCCATGAGCCGCAAGCGCTCGAAGGAAGCCATGGCGGTCCACTGGGAGGCGTTCCGCGCCGGCGCGCTGGAGCGCGGAGTGGACGAGACCACGACCCGGGAGGTCTTCGATCAGGTCATCGCTTTTTCCGAGTTCGGCTTCCCCAAATCCCACGCGGCGGCCTTCGGCCTCCTGGCCTACCAGTCGGCCTGGCTCCGACACTACCACCCCGTGGAGTACTACGTGGCCCTCTTCAACAACCAGCCCATGGGCTTCTACTCCCTCGATGCTCTGGGAAGGGACGCCCGGCGCAACGGAATCCGCACCCTCCTCCCCGACGTGAACCGGAGCCGGGTGGAGTGCACCGTCGAGGGCACGGATCTGCGTATCGGGCTGGGGTTCGTGCAAGGGTGGGGAGTGGAAGTGGCCCGAAACGTGGTGGAGGAGCGGGAGCGCGACGGTCCCTTCGTTTCCATCAGCGACTTCCTGCGGCGCACGCCGGCCACGTTGAGACGACCCGCCGTGGAGAACCTGGTCTGGGTGGGAGGATTTCCGGACACGGGGCTGACCCGGAGAGAGCTCCTCTGGCAAACGGGGCTCTGGCTCGGTCCGGAGACGGACACGAAGCGCTCCGGCGGGCGGGCGGACCACGCCCAGGTCGAGCTCGTCCTCGACGGTACCGGATCCGATCCGTCCTTCCTCGACCTGGACGCGAGCGATCGCATGGTGGCGGAATACCGGCTGCTCCGCTTCTCCGCGCACCTCCACCCCCTCGCGCTACTGAAGGATCGGATGCCGCCGGGCACGGTCTCGTCCCACCGGCTGGCGGAGTCGGAGCAGCACTCCACCGTACGGGTGGCGGGGCTGGTCACGGCACGGCAACGCCCCGGAACCGCCAAGGGATACGTCTTCGTGCTCATGGAGGACGAAGACGGCCCGGTCAACGTCATCGTGAAGCCGGACGTCTACGAGAGAGACCGAAAGGCAGTGCGCACGGAGCCGTTCCTCGCCGTGACGGGCCGGCTGCAGAGGGATGGCGAGACGCTGAACGTCATTGCTCACGAGGTGAGGGCCCTCCGGATCTCGGGGGCCCCCCGGGCCCGGCCGGATCCGGCGTCGTCCGACCTCTTCCGTTACCTCACGGCCCTGAGGCAGAGCCCTCCGGGAAGCCGGGACTTCGGGTGATCGGTGGCCGACGGACACGGGTCCGCGAACCCCATCATTTCCGCTCCAGGATGTTCTCCATGACCTGGTCCTGGCACGAAGGACAGATCCCGTGGGAGTACGTGGTTTCGAGGTGGCGGGAGAGATACTCCTCCAGGGTCTCCCAGTACCCGTCGTCGTCCCTGACCTTCTTGCACCACGCGCACACCGGAAGGAGTCCACGGAGTTGCGCCACTTCGTTCAGGGCCGCCTGGAGCTTCTCCGTCAGTTCCTTGCGCTCCAGTTCCATCTTGTGCTTGTGGAGCGCCATTTCCACCACGGGGCGGAGGCTACGCTCGTCGAAGGGCTTGAGCAGATACCCGTACGGCTCCGCTTCCCGGGCCCGGTCCAGGGTGGCGGCATCGGAATACGCCGTGAGGAACACCACCGGAGTGCCCCACCGCTCCCGGACTTCCTTCGCGGTCTCGATCCCGTCGCGACCACCGCGGATGGAGATATCCATGAAGATGATGTCCGGCCGCTCCTTCTCCAGCATGGAGATCGCCTCGTGGGACGTGCCGGCCACTCCCAGGACCTCGTACCCGAGGTCCTCCAGGGACACCCGGATCCCGGCGGCGACGATGGCTTCATCCTCCACCATGAAGAGGCGGATCTTCCGGTCGTTCATACCAACTCCCTCTGCCCTTCGGTCGCGGGAAACACGACCCGGAAGGTCGTCCCCTCGTGAACGGTGACGTCGAGTTCACCCTCCAACTGGCCCACGAGGCTGCGGATCAGATACATCCCCAACGAAGCGGGTTCCTCACCGGGATCCTCGGAGAACCCGATCCCGTTATCCGACACGGTCACCACCACCCTCCCCTCGGAATCGTGCCCCATGATAACCCGAACCGTGCCCGAGGTGTCGCCGGGGAACGCGTGCTTGAGCGAGTTGGACACGAGCTCGTTCACCAGGAGTCCCATCGGAACGGCCTGGTCGATGCCGAGTTCCACCTCGTTCAACTCGGTCGCCAGCGAAATCCCGGGACGCTCATAGGACACGAGGAGTCCCTGGGCGATCCGGGTGATGTACCGGCGCATGTCCACCACCGCGAAGTTGTCCTGTCGGTACAACTCCTCGTGGACCATGGCCATGGACTGGATCCGGTTCCGCGAAGCCTGCAGCATGGACAGATAGTGTCCATCCGTCACGTGCCGGCCCTGCAGCCTCAGGAGGGAGGAGATCACCTGGAGGTTGTTCTTGACCCGATGATGCACTTCCTGGAGAAGGAGCTCCTTCTCCTTGAGCGACTCCCGCATCCGGTGTTCGTAGTTCTTCGTTTCCGTCACGTCTTCCGTGATCAGGAAGTACCCCTGCGGACGTAGTCCCTCCCGCGCACCCACGGGCACCACGATGACGGAAAAATCCTTCACTCCCGGACTCCGCGCCTGCTCCGGCCCGACACCACCGTCCTCCGGAGACCACGTCGGATCGAAGCTCACCTCGAACCTCACCACCTCCCCGCGGCGGATGCGCTCTTCGGCCTCCGGCCCGATGTGGGGGTTGGGGAGCAGGTTCGACGCCGGGCCCTCGGGCAGATCGTTCAAGCCCATCATGTCCAAGCCGGCCGGGTTGACGTCCACCAGTCGGGTGTCGGCATCGTAGAAGCTGAGCCCCAGGGGAGACTCGTCGAACAGGGAACGCATGCGTGCCTCGCTCCGCACCAACGACTCCTGTGCGTGTCGAGCCTCGGTGATGTCCTGCACCGTCCCGACCATTCGAACCGGCCGGCCCTCGGCATCCCGGAATACCTCCCCTCGCTCGTATACCCAGCGGATCGACCCATCAGGACGAACGATCCGATGGGATACCCCATATTCCTTTTCCCCGTCGAGAGCACCCTGCACTCCCGCGACCACCTCATCTCTGTCTTCGGAGTGGATGGCCTCCAGAAACCCCTCATAGGAAACCACGTGGGTCTCCGGGTTCAACCCGAAGATCCGGTAGATCTCCTCGGACCAGAACAGGTTGCCCGTATCCACCACCCACTCCCAGTGCCCGATCCGCGCGATGCGCTGCGCTTCCAGGAGCCTCGCCTCGCTCTCCTCCAACCGGCGCTCCACGTCGCGACGGTTGGTCACGTCCAGGACAAAGGCCACGTACGCGGGCCGACTCTTGTAGGTCGCGGCCTCCAACGATACTTCCGCGGGATACCGACTTCCGTCCTTCCGCCGGAACGCGGTGGCGAACTCCACCCACCCCATCGTCCCGTTGCGCAGGGGCTCGAGCAGATCGTCGAATCCTTCCGCCGAGAACTCGGGCATGAGATCCCAGGGTGTCAGCTCGCCGGGGTCCTCCGCCCCGTACCCCAGATTGTGCATGGCGCCGAGGTTCATGTAGGACAGCAGCGAGGTCTCGGCGTCGAACACCAGCACCTCGTTCATCGAGGAGTCGATGATGCGGGCCAGATTCCGGGCACGCGCCTCGGCCTCGCGGATCTCCGTGACATCGGAAACGATCCCCAGGATCCGTAATGACCGTCCGTCCTCGTGACGATATACCTCCGCCTCGGTGTGCACCCAGCGCGTGGCCCCATCGGGGTGTATCGCACGAAAGTCCGTGGCGAGCGGCTCACCGCCTTCCAGGACCCCGGCCACGAGTTCCTTCAAGGACTCCCGATCATCCCCGTGGACGCAGGTGAGGAACGACTCGAAGGACGGCGTGAAGCTCTCCGGTGACCGACCGAGAATCCGGTAGACTTCCGTGGACCAGGTCAGTGCTCCCGTGGTGACATCCCACTCCCAATCTCCCTGGCGCGCGATCCTCCTCGCCTCCTGGAGTCGTTTCTGGCTCTCGCGCAGACGTCGCTCCACCTCGGTCCGTTCCGTCACGTCCTGGAGGACGCCGCGAACGCCCACGATCCCTCCCTCGGGATTCCGCGCCGGCCGCAACCACGCGAGGACGGTACACGACCCATCCCCCACGGCGCACCGGGACGTGACCACGGACGCCTCTCCTTCCGCCGCCTTCCGAAACGCGGCATCCCACCCGGGCCGATCTTCCGGGTGGACCATGGTGGCGATATCCTCGACTCCCGCCCGCTCCGCGGAAATTCCCATGATGGAGCGAAGGCACTCGGAGGTCGTCACGGAGCCGGACTCGAAGTCCAGTTCCCACCGGCCCAGACGTGCCATCTGCTCGACGGTGGCCAGCTCGTCCTCCTGCCGGGAAAGGTGGACGGCCGTGTGGACCCTCTCTGTGGCGTCCACCAACGTCAGGATGAGGCCCTCCGCACCCCCGCTCCCACCCGGGATGGGGTGCAGGTCCCAGTCCCAATAGGTGAACTTCGTCGCGTCGACCTGGGGGTGCTCGAACGGACGTGCGCGGGCGTGGTAGGGTACTCCGGATTCCAGGACCTCCCGGAAGATCTCCTCGTTCTCGGCGTGGGGATACAACTCGAAATGTCCCTTCCCCACGAACGCGTCCGGAGTCCATTCCGCCACGTCGGCGTACGCCTCGTTGACGCGGACGAAGCGGAGGTCCCGGTCGAGAACGGCGACGAGGACCAGGTTGGAGTTCCACAGCCCGTTCTCCGGATCGACGACGGCGGCGAGTCCCCTGGACGATGGTGCGGCGTCACTCCGCGACCGGATGGCTCCTCCCAGCGTCGCCCGTACCTGGAGGGCCGAAGCGGGCAAGGCGAGCACGGCATCGACGGAATCCCCGACCAACGCCTCCGGGTCCACGGGAGCGTCTTCCGGCAAACACAGGACCACCGGCCAGTGGGACGCGGTGCGGAGAGCCGAGAGTGGCGCGAACGAATGTTCGTCCGTTTCGTCGGTCGACGGGAGGACGACGAATACCCCGTCGCCGCCCCGTCGGTGGGACTCGCCGAGGGCTTCCTCGACGGAGTGGACCGGTACACCTGTGTCCACACCGACCTGCTGGAAGAGCCGCGGCACGTCGGTTTCCCGACCACCGGGACTCAGCAGGATCACGGTTGTCTGTGAGACCATCGCCGAAGAGGAAAGGGGGAGGGCGAGTCGCCTGAGCGGCGGTACCTACCAACCACGAATATCGGCGTCCCTGCCCTCCCCCTTGAGTGGAGAGCCCCCGCCCACTCGCGTGAGCGGGGAGTCCGTCCGTACCCCGATCAGCCCCGGGGCCAGAAGTTGTTCGTGCGATCCACGTCCGGCGCATACCCCGACGGGTCGATCTCCACCCGCGTCACCGTCCCGACGGAAGCGGGGAGCACGATCTCCGCGGTGGTGTGCCCGGAGAGCCACCTCGTGACGGGGATCTCCCTCTCGATGGTACCCTCCCCCGTGGTCTGGATCAGGAGCCGGGCCGGATACGGGGCGAAGCCCTCGTCCGCGACCTTCACCACGATGTCACCCGACGGCCTCGTGACCACGGAGACCACGGCGTGGTCCAGGGTCCAGGTCTCGTCGTAGAAGGAGGTCCAGAACCAGTCCAGATCCTGGTCCGCGACGCGCTCGAAGGTGTTGAAGAAGTCCCACGGGGTGGGGTGCTTGAAGGCCCATTCATCGATGAAGGTGCGATATCCCCTCTCCCAGGTCTCCGCGCCGAGGAGGTCCCGCAGGGCCGCCATGAGGGTGGCGGGCTTCGGGTAGGACGCCACTCCGTATCCGGGGCCCGGCTCGTACCAGTCGCCGTGGCGCATCATGCTCTGCTCCATGGCGGCCCGCGCCGCGCCGAGGTACCCGCGGGCTTCGACCCGGTGATGATCCACGCCCGGGAAGTACTCCATCCGAGCCTGATCCTCCAGGAATGTCGTGGATCCTTCGTCCATCCATGCGTACCGCTTCTCGTTGGTTCCCACGATCATCGGAATCCACATGTGCGCCAACTCGTGCGCCGTCACGTAGTACAGCGCCGCAGCCTGTTGGCCCTCGTAGGCCCCGATGAGCGTCAGCATGGGGAACTCCATCCCTCCCTCGATGATGTCGGCGCCCTCCACCGACGTCATGTGGGGCCACGGGTAGGAGAGGCCGGTGTAGCGGGAGTGGTGCTCGATGGAGTGCTTCCCGTACTTCCACTGCTCCGACCAGAGCGGAGCGCGGCCGGGGCGCCAGAACGAATTGATGAGCACGCGGTCGGCGGTGCCGTCCCCGTCCCGATCCGGAACCCGCGCCGACGTCGCGTCCCACTGCTGGACGTTGGAGGTGGTCCAGGTGAAGTCCCGCACGTTCTTCGCCGTGAAGCGATAGGTCAGTTCCCCGTCCACGCCCGCCGTCGTCACCGAACCGGCTCTCAGGTCGGGAAGGCTCGCCACCACCACCCTTTCGTCCGACGTCGATGCCGCCTCGAGGCGGTCCAGCGTCTGGGACGAATAGACCTCCGTGGGATTCACGAGCTCTCCCGTCCCCATCACCGTCCATCCTGCGGGCACGGTGAGCGCCACGTCGTAGTCCCCGAAATCGTCGTAGAACTCGGCTCCGCCGAGGTAGGGCTGTGCGTCCCACCCGCGCAGATCATCGAACACGCCCATCCTGGGAAACCAGTAGGCGACCAGGTACACCTCGTGGTCGGACTGCCCCATGCGTCCCGCGCCGCGCTGGGGGAGAACTTCGCTCCACTCCAGGTCCAGCGTCACCGTGTCCCCGGATTCCACGGGAACCGGCGGGGAGATGGTCATGAGGGTCCCTTCCACGTGGTACGCCGCGCCGTCCCCGACCGAGCCCTCCACGACTTCCACGCTGTCCACGGCCACCCGGCCCAGCGTCACGCCGCCCGTGACCTCCTGGGGCTCGTTCCGCATCACCCCCGGGGCATGGATGTTCTGGTGCAGATGGAGGACGAGGCGCCGGAGAGGGTACGGAGACTCGTTGGCGTATCGAATCCGGACCGACCCGTCGAGGCGTCCCGTGGCGGGATCGAGCGCGGCGCGGATCTCGTATCCGGCCCACTGCTGCCAGTACGCCCCGCCCGGCGCTCCGGAACGCGTGCGCGTCCCTCTCGCCACCGCCTGCTCCATGGACGTGGGGAGTACCATGGGCGCCGGAATGGGCCGCGCGATGGCCACGTCCCCCGACGCGTGCTGCGCCCGGACCGCTGCCGCCGGAAGGGTGAGACCCACCGCCATCCCCATCAGAAGGACCTTCCCCACTCTCGTGTGCCACACCGGACCCCGTGTCATGCGCATATGCCCTCTCATCGAGTGTTCCTCTCCAGATAGAACTTCACGCCTTCCCAATCCTTCACGGCCGGAAAGGTGCCGTAGTACGCGGCGACCCGCTCCTCCCCCACGTAGGGCGCGAGGCGGGCCATCACCTCCGAGTTGAACCGGAACGCGTCGTCCATGTCATCGCGGGACATGGCGTCCCGGACCCGCCGCTCCAGCGCCTCCAGGGCGCTCGCCAACTCGGCCGCCCTCCCCACGGGATCGTCGTGGAATCCGAAGTGGGCGGCGCCGAAGCGTTCAGGTGCTACCGCGCGAATCTCCTCGAGGGTCCCTTCCCACGCGCGCAGATCCACCGCGGGAGGCGGAGTGGCGGGATGCGTGGGTGCTCCGTCCGCGAGCACGATCCCCAACGAATCGCCGGAATACAACGTACCGTCCCGCTCGTCCAGGTACGCCAGGTGATGAGCGATGTGACCCGGAGTCGAGAGGGCTCGGAGGTAGGGTCGTGGGCCTGGATCTCCCGCCGTCCACGTCCGGATCCGGTCGGCGGGCACCGCTCGCGTCTCGCCCCAGAGACGGTCGTGGGCGTCGCCGAAGGTCCTCCGGGTGGAGGCGACCAGGCGGGTCGGGTCCACCAGGTGCGGTGCGCCGTCCTCGTGCACGTACACCGTGGCCTCGGGAAAGAGGGCCGCCATGTGCCCCGACGCCCCCGCGTGGTCCAGGTGGATGTGCGTGAGAACGATGTGCCGGAGGTCCCGGAAACCGATCCCCTGGGCCCGGAGACCCTCCACGAGCCTCTCGATGGTCGTGGACGGGC
>Ga0224501_10000919_pt1 | contig 22622 bp, 18 predicted proteins | sample SF_Oct11_sed_USG_4_FD_169105 | JGI IMG/M metagenome (GOLD analysis project Ga0224501, IMG submission 169105) | Sediment microbial communities from San Francisco Bay, California, United States - SF_Oct11_sed_USGS_8_1 | ecosystem: Environmental > Aquatic > Marine > Sediment | place: USA...
AGCTTACACATGTTTCAGGATTGTTGGCTGCGATATACTTGCTCACCGTGACTGCCTCTGGCATTCCGAATCTCACAAGTGCACTCATGGAATGGCAACAGCATGAACAACAGCTGCAAATGACCTCTGGTTTTTCCTTTCCCTTGAAGGTGTAAGCGATGTGAACGAGTCCGGCTTCATGAGAACGTCTTAGTGCTTCAAGTGCTTCTTTCAAATCAACCTTCTTTGCTAATCCTTGACTTATGAATCCTTCAGCTTCTTTGTTCAAGTTTAAGCAGACGTCGATGGGTCCGTCGCATTTCTGGTATTTTTTTCTGCAGTAGCATTCGCCTAGCGCAATCAGTTTTGCTTCGTTGAGAATCCGGTTCATCTCAGAAAGGTCAAGAATTAGTTGCTGAGCTTCTATGCGTGAGTTGACTGGGATTGTTACTGCAGTATGAGAGCTGATCTCTTCTGCAATTTCCTCTCTTGTCCAATCGTTCTTGTCAGCCATCTCTGTCGCCAACATATCTAGTTACGGTCTGGTGCAAAAAACGTTTCGTCGAGCTCGCGTGTGTGGCTAGGCTTCGTCTATGAATTTCCTTGGTGAGGGAACGTCTGATGATAAACCTCTCCTTTCGCGAATCTGCTTGATAATTTCGGCTGTCACGTTTTCTGGAGCCTTCTCCCAATGGTCAAAGGTGCACTGCCAGAATGCATGGCCTGAGGTTGCGGAACGCATCTCTGCGGACAAGCCGAAGGTTTCTGCGACTGGAATGTAGCCTGTGACCGTTGTCAGGGCGCCTCTCTGCTCGGAGGAAAGTATCCTTCCACGTTTACGTGTGATCATGCTGGAGGATTCGCCGACCCACTGGGCTGGAACTGACACTCCGATCTTGTAGACGGGTTCTAGAATCACTGGTTTTGCTGTTAGGAAGGAGCCCAAAATTGCACGACGTACTGCTGGCATGACTTGGGCTGGTCCGCGGTGCACCGGGTCTTCATGGAGTTTAACGTCCATAAGCTTGACTTTTAAGCCTCTCAAGGGTTCCTCGCATAGGGGTCCCGCTCCGCACGCCCAGCGGAAACCAGAAATGATCATGTCTCTGGCTTCGCGAAGGTATTGAATGCCCTTTGTTAAGTCGACGATTATGTTTTTATGTTCCTCTAGGGCCCAAACGTTTCTGGCTTCGTCTGTTGGCCAGCCTGCCTCTTTAAGCGCATTGCCCATCCGCTTGCGACCCATTTCTTCGGCAAGGTCGCCCTTATCAATCATTTTTATGACATTTTCTTCTAAGGGTTCGATCTGCACCCAGAATCTGCTGTGCTTGTTGGGGCTTTTAGCCATAGCCACCACGCCTTCTCCGAGGACGCTTTCTCTGTAAACTACTATGGGACGGGAGGTTGTGATTTCTATTCCGCCACCATAATCCTTTAGGAACTTCACGGCGATTTCCAGGTGAAGTTCACCCATTCCGCTTAGCAGGTACTCGCCGGTCTCCTTGTTTACGGTGGTTACGAGATTTGGATCTTCGATGGAGAGCCTGTTCATGGCGTCGACTAGGCGTGGCAGCTCTCTGGGATGTTTAGGCTCGATGGCTATTGTTATGACTGGTTCCGAAACGTATTTTATGCGTTCGAAGGGAAACATTACGTCTTTATGTTCAACGTCAATGAGGGTTTCGCCTGCTCTTGCAAGATCTAGACCTAGTAAAGCGGCTATGTTGCCTCCGGTGATTTCGCCGACGACCTCTCTGAAAGCGCCCATGTACATGGAAACTTGTTGCACACGGTATCCTTTCTTTGCGTTGACCAAAAAGACGCGGCCTCCCTCTTTCATCGAACCTGAAAACAGCCTGCCTGTTGCAACTAGACCCGCGTGAGGGTCCATTTGAGCCAAGGTTATACACATTACTGTGGGGCCGTTGTCATCGCAGTTTAGCATTGCTTGACCTATCTCCGAGTCCATTTCGCCTTTCCAAACTTTTGTTATGCGGTATTTTTGGGCTTCGATGGGGTTGGGCATGTTTTTAACTACCATGTCAAGTATCGCGGTGTGGAGTGGAAGCAGCTCTGGGAGGTCTTGGTATTCATCTTTCGCGTAGGCGTCCACGATGTCGCTGAATCTTATTCCTTTCTGTTGGGCCATGCTGAGTGTGAAACCCCACTTGTGGAGGGCTGAACCAAAAGCGACGGTTTCCTTTGCGGGGTCGACCTTCCATTTTTCCTTAAACTCTGGCTCTCCATAAATGTCGATTAGGTTGTTAAAGTCGCGGATTATTCGAACAAGTTTGTTTTGAATCTCATCCGGAGTGAGTCTCAACTCCCTTATTAAGCGGTCTACCTTGTTTATGAAAAGAACGGGTCTCACTCTTTCTTCGAGGGCTTGGCGGGTGACGGTTTCCGTCTGAACCATAACTTCCTCCACGGCGTCCACGACGACAACCGCGCCGTCTATGGCTCTTAAAGCTCGCGTAACCTTACCCGTGAAGTCCACGTGGCCGGGAGTGTCAATTAAGTTGATCACGTATGGGCGGTCGCCCATCTCGTGTAAGAGGGATATGTTTGCGGTTTTTATTGTGATTCCGCGTTTTTGTTCCTCTTCCAAGTAGTCAAGGGCTCTGGCTTCACCTGCAATTTTGGGTGATAGCAATCCTGCTTCGGCCAGCAGCGAATCTGTCATTGTTGTTTTGCCGTGATCTATGTGGGCGATTATACCTATGTTGCGTATATCTTCCTTGCTACTCATCAGCTTGAGTATGTCACCGGTTTGTCTGAATTTTGGCATGTTTTTGATGTCTCCCGTAATCTCGTCTTCTTCTGTAGTACCGATTAAAAAACATTGCGAACAAAGTTTTAAACATAGTCCCTTTCATGACTTGTTTTCTAAGAGCAGCGTAATCAGGCTCCTTTGCAGAGTATATGGTACTTCTAGGACTAACTGCAGAATCTAAAGCTTCCTCTGAGGAATTAAGGAGATTTGTTCTTTAGAGTCCAACTTCTTGTATGCATAAAACACTGAGAAGATACTCCTATCGTTTTCACCAGCTCCTTCGCCCCACGTTTTCTGCGTCCAGAAACCAAAAAAGCGCGCGCGGGGTAATCACCGATACTATCGGCAAATACCGATACTAAAATCTTAATCAACTGATTAAAAACTTTTTTTTTAGCGTGACCATGTCATCGGGCAACTCTTTAACGGATCCCAGTCTTCGCATGCGAAACGCGAAAGATGTGGACTCCTTTTAAATTCACGGTCTTTCAGCGGTAAACGCTATCTTGACGTTGGCTCTGTAGGTAACTATCTTGTTTTTCTCAACTTTGGCGGTGCAGCCGACGACGTCCATTCCAACGATGTTTCTCACCGTTTTGGAGGCTTCCATTAAAGCGTTTTCAGCGGCCTCTTTCCACCCCTTAGTAGAGGAACCAACGAGTTCTATGATCTTCACAACACTCATACATTCACCTCCTTAAACAATTCACACAGATAACACTGAAAAAGCAGCTTTATTTATCACTTTGGTTACAAGAGAGAAGTACTTAAAGCGCGCGCTTATTTGACGAGCATTAGAAGGTCTTCTAAGATGTAATTTATGAACTCGTCGATAGTGCTTTTGCTGAACAGCGTTACCACACAGTTTCTTGTAATTCCAACAACAATTCCACGATTCTGGGCTTCAAAGACGACGTACCAGATCATTCCATGTTCAAGATAATCGCGGTACAGTTCAGTGTCGGCAAGAGCGGATCCTGCTAGACAAAGCTTCTCTACGCCAGGTATGTCAACGTTGTCAAACCATACAAGTTTCGTTGCTTCTGGGTTCGACTCGTGGAGCTTCTTGAGGGTCTCGTGAGAGATTTTTACTTCGACAATCGCGTGAGGGTTTATGAAGAGAATCTTGCTGAGTTTGTTTGCCACGTGGTTTGTTAGTAGCTTTTTTACTCCGCGAGCCACGGATGGCGCCTGCACGATTAGGAAGGTTTTTCCATTGAAACGTTTAATCCAGAAAGGAGCTTCCTCGGTGAGGGGGGCTTCAACTAGCTTACGTTTGTAATAGCGTTTGCGCATGAAATCCATGCTGAAAATTCCCGATACTGAGTCTTCTTTTAGTTTCAGATCCAAGATTTCCTTTACAAGATTTATCGTTTCCTTCTCCGTCTGGTAAGGCTCTTCTTCATGGAAATCCTTGAGTTTCATGGCTATCAATCCGAGATCGGCTTCTTCTTTTATCTCAAAGATTTTGGCTGGCAGAACCATTTTTTTCCACCTATCTTGAAAGGTTTATTGTTGATTACTTACTAAAGAGTTTTTAACCGAAAAACGGAAATTCGATCCATTGAAACAGTTTTGCGAGCGCTCGACTTTGGCGCTGTCTTTTTGAGCTTCGAAAAAAAGGTTGTTTCCAATATACCTCGCCTATTAGGATCCAAATAAGCCGTTTCCTCAGGCTCTTTGTCCAATCAGCATGTCTGAACCAGATTCCATCAGGTCGGTAGCGCACGTTATTATGCCCGGGAATCCTTCCATACAGATGGACTCTAACCCGCATGCCCCTTCTAGGAATACTCTGCATTGTGTGGAAAAAACCATTTTATTTTTTGAAAATCGAGCCAATACGGCCTACCCCCCGGTATTTTTCAGGCTCTTTATCTTCTACAGATTCGATATTACAGTGTACCGGGCTGTCTTAGAAGGTGTTTTTGGTTTGCTATAGTTTAAAACAACAACTTCCGAAGGTTTCGTAGTAATAGTCGCGCGCGCGTTGTGAACTTCAAGTGCGTAAATGAAATCGAACATTTTGTTCTAAACGTTGGTATTAAATATGGCATCAACCAATATTTTATGGGTCGAGGGTGAAGTGTAGATGAACCAGAAGATTGTTTTGCTGGTTCTTGTTTCCGTTTTGTCGGTAGCGCTTGCGACACCTTTGGTAATGTCTAATGACACGTCCCCCTGTAGGGCAGTAGTGTGGTTTTTGCCGGGTGCGCGGTCGAATCCTTACTGGTCGAATCCAGAGATATTCACTGATGTCTGTGAGCGGTTCAGGGGAACCGCCTTCTATGACATCTTGAACGAGAAGTGCAATGTCATGTTTCTCACAGATGAGAACGCGTCACAGACTATTGGAACTGTAGACTTTGATCTCATTGTTTTGGTTGACGCCATGGCCAACTGGACCATGAATTACCCCGTAATGGAGGCATTCAACGGAGGCAAACCAATCCTTGCGATAAACACGGGAATATTCGGTCTGAATTTCACCTTTGCTTATGGTTTCTATCCGATCAAGACCAACATCACTATCACTGAAGGACATCCGATCTTGGCGAATATGTCGGATGTCATCTTCAGGATCAGTGATCTAACCGATTTGATGTGTAGGGTGTTGTGTGAGATGCCTCCTGAAATGAAGATTGTCGCTTCCTACAACACACCCTTCGATGCGTCAGATCCCATGATAGTCGTATATCAGCCTGTTATCGACAAGAAAGCTGTGATCGTTCTCTGCGATTGGCGTTCAGGGGGCAATCCGTTCAAAGACCAAGGATTGATGAGCAAGTTTGTTGATAACGTCGTAAACTGGCTGAATCTTAACGAAGTTGACGTAAACGGCGATGGAATTGTAAACATATTTGATGTTGCTGTTGTGGCGAAAGCCTATGGCTCATATCCAGAACATTCGAAATGGGATTCCACCGCAGACTTGAACCATGATGGCATTATAGATATCATAGACATAGCCTTGGTTTGCAAACAATTCGGAAAAACCGTCTAATGATTAGAACCTCTATTGGACAAGGTGTCCCATTTTTGGAATTTGAAAACCAAAGTGTAGATTTTGGTATGTCTGGCATGTGGAGAATTACGGAGGCGTGATGGCAAGATTAGGAACATGGATGAGGTTATAGTCTAACGAGCTGGGTGGAATTTGAACCCCACCTACAGTCGAGATATCTCCCACAATCCCAACTTTTAGTCGCCTTTAGCTTCATTTGATGTACCCGCCAAGATAAAAGGCGTTTTTACTTATAAATATTAGTCATAACAAGATTGATCGAAGTTTCTTGCAAAACTATAAGAGCATGGATTTGTTTTAAGAACTTTACGTGAGTTGAGGGAATATCTTCTTTTCTCTCATATGAGCCACGTCTACAAATCTGATATATCCCATTCGAACGGCATCTTCGATAGTTAGATCAGGTTTATTTGCAGTCTTCTTGGCGTCCTCAAGCGCTTTGTTTAGTGTTTCTCGACCACATTTTGTTGCTGTATCGAAATTCACAAATGCAATTTGCGTAGTTTCCAGCAAGGCTATTGCTTTTGAATCAGAATATGGTCTCCAACCAACTAGTGCATGGCCTGGAATAAGGATTATGATGGATTGAATCCCAATGTTCTCCAATAAGCTCGCAAATAGGACGGTACTGTCTATACAGTTTGCGGCCTTAGTTTCTATCGTCGTGAATGGTAGTTTGATTCGTTGAAAAGCATAAGGTTTTAACCAACCAAAACTTATGGATGAATCCACATAGGATATTCCAATTGACCTTAGAGCTTGGAAAATTGCTTTACACTGTAAATCTGTAGATTTCTGAATTTCATGAAGAGGCAGATTATCAGGATATCCTTGCAAGGTTCTTGATTGATGAATCTCCTTTGCGATTGAGGTTATATTCTCCACTGCCCTATCATGTGGCGTGACCCAAACTACGACAAAATTGTGAAGACTGAAGTTCTCCCGTGTTAGAGGATTTAATATTTCCCAAATCATTGTATCAAAAGCAAGCAGATCAATTTTTCTTGTTTTTAGGACAATGGTTTCATTTTTAGTGATAGCTCGCATCTTCAAGTTTGCCACACAAGTCTCTCTGAGGGCTATGATTCCTCGTTTAAATAGTGGAGTGTGGTTAATGCGTTCTGTTGAATATGGAAGAATGGTCTTGCTATCTTCTTGTTTGTTTGTATATCCTTCAATTTCAGTAGTTATGGTCAGCATGACCTCTTTCTTTGAATTATTTATAATAAAATACTGGCATAGAGGAGGGAAATCGAATCGTTCATCCATTAATAGGTGAGAGAATGCAGTAGGAATTGGTTGTTCCCATTCAAATGTTGAGATTAATAGCCTTTCAGGCAAGACCTTGTAGTGGAATGATAACCCAAAAATTGAATAGTCATCAAAAACGATGTCAGACTCAGGTGTAATATCATAAAGGTTTTTGTCTGCATCAGGTCTTGGTGCTAAACCATTAAAAAATTGTTTCTCAGATATCGAGTTTGGCTCTGCCGAAAACAAAATACCTCCAGGTCTGTCTCTGTCCTCGAAATATTTGATCCTCTTTTGTTGAATAGTTTCAATGACTATTTTGTTTGTGTGTCGTAGATGAGACCTACCAAGCCTGACTCTTTTGAATGGAGTCAGAATCCCAATCCTCATGTTGAATTGACTGTTCGTTGAAGGAGGTGTCTCATAATTCTTCACATCTAATTCTATTCTGTATTCCTCACCAGCTTTCATTTCCCATTCCAGAGACCCAGCCCTCCCGCGAAAGTACTTGAAACTCTTGCAATAAGGTATCTCAGGTGGGTCACCAAACATGTGTCCAAACCGAGGGTAAGAATCCGGAACAAAAAACTCCGTGAACACTATTTTGAAATCAAATTCTATTGACTTTCCAGACTTATCTCTGACTTTAACGGTGTTTCTTGGTATGTGTTCATTTTCAGATAGAAAGATGACTAGATTGGGTGTTGAATTCTTTATTTTTGATTCCAGATGTGGCGGGCGCTCCTTTTTCCAAGAATCTACTTCATAAGGAACTGGAATGTTCGCTTTCAAATTCTTAGTCGATATAGTGAAGCAACAATTAACGGTAGTATGATCGGAAAGAATTAATTGTGATCTAAGGGTTACCTCGATATCTTCAAACGCTTTTGGAAAATACACAAAGTCATCTATACCACGACTAGAATCGGGCGATACTAGTCGCATATTTGATATGAAAATTCCAGGTTCATTGCTTTGTACACCTACCGTAGTTTTCAGACACGTTTCCAAATAGTTTCTAAAATTTTGTTCGTTTGAGTATTTTTTAAGCAAGAGTTTTATTGTGTTCGATAGATAGTCGAACTTGCAGCAAAGCAACGCAGTACTGAACATATTCTTGAAAGTGCCCTCAACGGCAGGTATATTTCCTGGTTCGCACTCAATCTTGAGCTTTAATGACTTTGAAAATAATCCGAAAGCTTTTTCAACATTTTTCTTTTCTAGGTGTTTGACACCAAGATTATTATATAATGCTGCAAAGTCATGCAGTATTTCTGGAGGGCGAGTTTTCTCTTTTTTCAGATTTCTGGTTGCAATTATCAGTTCATGTTCAGATTTTCTCAATGAGTTTCTATTTAGATAATCTAAAGCCTTCTTAAGGTGAGGGATCACCTTCTTTTTTATTCGCTCTATTTTTCTGGGAGGGATAATTGACAACTATTGTTCTACCCAAGAATTGCATAGAGGAAGATCACATAAAAGAGTTTGTGCAAAACTCGGTTCTGGCCTCTTTAGCATATGGTGACAAGTTCCATCATGTTTTCGGGGGTTTAGGCAAACGGCCTTAACTCGTATCAGTGGGAGTTTGGCGAGAGCCAAACGATTTTCTCGCTTGATTAGTAAAAATCATAATACATTCATTTTTGTTTTTGCAGAGTGCTGAAGCTTCTCTGGGAGGGTGTATCAGTAGAGGGAGGGAAAGTCCCTCTCGCGCGGAGAGACCGAAGAGATTGTTATATTCACAGCTGGTTATTCTTGGGGTTGTCACAAAAATCCCATTGACGAGATATAGTATAATAGTAATTCAACTCTCTTGGAAATGGTTCTTTTTGACAATTATGCGTTTCTTGAGGTGATTTTGTGAAAATGAGGGTTCTGAGGTAGAGACAAAAATGTGTTCTCCGAGGAAACCTTAAATAAGCTCAAATCTCTCTTTTCGCGCGTGCGTGTTTCCGAAAAACCAACTAATCGTAAGGTCTGCTCCCGCAAACCCAGTTTTTGTTAAAGGACTAAACCAATTTCAAGCAATAGCCTTGCGCTCTCTCATTTGTTGTACTCTTAATACAGCTTTTATATGTGACTAGCATTTATGTTATTGGTTGTGGATGAAAATACACACACGAAAGGAAAAAAGGCGCGCGCATTTTGAAAACTGGGAGGAGACGCGATGGACATAACTGTTGGCACGTTCAACCTGAACAATCTGTTCTCGCGCTTTAATTTTAAAGGCGAGATTGACGCTATCCGCGCTTTAGATACCACATTGGACGGCGAGTTGAAGTATGAATTCGGCGCCCGGGAAACGTGGAAAATACGCACTTACCGCGGTGGACTTATGAAAGCCAAGAAGACCAAGGACACAGATCTGATCGCAAAGCGTATCAAGAAGATAAACATCGACGTTTTGGCGATTCAAGAGGCTGAAGACATTGATACTCTGCATCAGTTTAATCGTGAACACTTGGATTGGATGTATCGATACGTTATTTTGGTCGAGGGTAACGACCCGCGTCTTATCGACGTAGGTGTCCTCTCCAAACTTCCGATTGGTGGGGTTACCTCGTGGCAACGTGCAGTGCATCCCGATGATCCAACTCGCGCTGTCTTTGGTCGCGATTTGCTTGAAGTTGAGATCCTGAGCATCTCTCGATCTAGAAAGCTCTTTACGATCTTCAACAACCATCTCAAAAGTCATTACGTGGACTTCAATGAAGATCCAGTTGCTGGTGAGCGATCGAACAACGAGCGTCGCACTCGCCAAGCTGAGATGATGGCAGAAATCGTCAAAGCGCGAACGCGTCCTGACAGTCGCTTCATTGTATTGGGTGACATAAATGATCCGCCAAACTCACCCTGTCTTCAACCTCTTGTAGGGGATTCAGAACTAAGGCTGACCGATGCATTATCAAACCCAGGGGAAACTCGACCTCCAAAGCCTGACACACCGCCACCATCATCTACAGCATGGACACATCGGTACAAGAGATCCCGTCACCCAGCTAAGTACGAGCTGTACGACCAAATCTGGCTGAGCCCTGCACTATCTGATAAACAGAAGGAAGCTTGGATTGATCGCCGAAAAAGGCATTCTGGAGATGGTAGCGATCATGACCTGGCGTGGATAAAATTAGGCCTGTAGGGGAGTAACCAGTGGCCCTCCCTTGTTGCCGTCTGCGCGAGCATGAAAGGGATTTATGGGGTTTCTCCGAAGTGTTCAGCTGTAGCTACTGTGTCATCTAGCGCCCGCAATGGTGAATACTAAGACTTTCTTGGCAAATCTGCAACAAACGTTGAGGAAGCAACTGAACTCACATAAGCAGGCTATGAATACGTTTGTGACACGTGTAGATTACAGCTGTGTTTTCATTCGTTCAAAACGGTGAATTTTCCAATTCTGGACATTTTTGAAAGATTGAGTTTAATCGATCAATTCTCCTTTTCTTTTCAACTTTCATGTTCCAAACTTCTTGTAATGTTGTTCTCACCATGTAGTACTTGATATTGATGAGAAAAAGAAAGTCTGGTGTAAAAAACCTTTTTGTTTCCACCTCCGAGGAAATTTTGACCGCTTTGTTAGATGATGAACTGAGCTGTGGAGAGTTGGCTGAACGTGTAGGAATAACCGAGCAGCATCTAAGCCGGCTTCTACCAAGGCTTGAGAACCATCAGCTTATTTACAGCAAGTATCCAAAGATGCGGAGTATAAACCAGTTAACGGGTAAGGGCAGGCTCTTGGCTTTGCTGACTCTGCGCAAAAAAGAACCTTAGAGAAGATGCAAGTTTCTGATGAAGAGGTCAGACAATACATCATGTGAACTGGTGACGTGAGCGCGCGCGCTCGCTAAACCTTGCTTAACCCTACTTTGGTGAGATAAATTAGTGGAGTAGCAGTAAAAACAAGTGGTTTCACTTGGACTCCACCGTCGACGCTTCTTTGATTTCCTTCTCCATTTCTTCAGGTATTCTTACCGCTAGAGGCTTAAGCGTCAACGTTACCACCGTATTCAAACGACATCATATGCATACCTAAATACTTACGACAAGCTTCCTTCGCAAATAAAGCTATGCATGTCAGGAGAAAAGCGAAGAATTCTATGATAATGCGGTGCAGTTTCAAAGAGAAATCCCCTTAAGAGGGAATTGAAACTATGCGTTGCAGTCAAGTCTTCTATCAAAACAGGTTTTCGGTTCAAACCAACTTTTTCCCATATCTCTTTCTCAACAGTTCAGAAGAAGTAGTTGTAGTCGCTCTTCCTGAGTTCTGGACTACTACTTCTAAGCAGGTTTCGATTTTCTTCATGAAGTTTTTAGGTTGTGAGCTACCCTTACTTTGACTTCAGAAGTTGTTGTTTGTTTGCTAGGGGAAGCAACAACAACTTCTTAGCTGGTTTTGCATGATTGCTGGGCAACACTTGCCACGTCTCCTTGACGGTTTTTCTCTCAATCGTTTTCTGCACATGTTTCCATTAGCCTTAAGACATCACTTGGAAAGCCTTATTCGAGAGAAAAACAAAAAGCAGAACAGTCAGAGGATACGATCTTGAAAAAGGCACTGGTAGTAAGCCTTGAAAAGTTAAATGAAGAACCCTACGCCTCCATAATGTGCTACCCTGAAACCAGCAAGGCAACTTTAAAAAACCGTTTAAAGGAACTGCAAAAACTAGGTATCAAGGCTTTGGAATTCACCGGAGAAAAAGAAGCTTTCAACACACCCGTTTTGGGGAAAGGATGCGTTGGTATAGTCACAATAGCCCACAGAAACGGTGAGAAGGCAGCCTTGAAAATCCGAAGAGTCGACGCCGACCGTTCCCAAATGCAGCGTGAAGCAGAAATGCTCAGAAAAGCAAACTCCGTCAATGTTGGACCAAAACTTCTATGCGTAAGCAAAAACTTCCTCTTAATGCAGTTTATCGACGGTGACTTGCTTCCGGAATGGCTGGAAAAGCGCAAAGGAAAAGCATGGATAAGAAAGGTTTTGCACGAGATCTTGGAACAGTGTTGGCGTCTGGACAAAGCTGGTTTAGATCATGGAGAGTTGAGCCACGCCCCCAAACACATAATAGTCGATCAGAAAAACGAGCCCTTCATAGTTGATTTTGAAACCGCCAGCGTGAGCCGGAGACCATCAAACGTGACATCGATCTGTCAGTTCCTATTTATCAGCGGCGTAGTTGCCAAAAAAGTGACTGAAGAATTTGGTGAAAAAGACAGAAAGGCAATTATTGAGGTGCTAAGACGCTACAAAAGTGATAGAACTCATGAAAATTTTGAAAGAGTGCTAGAGACTTGCGATCTCTGAAACAATATTCGCCCAAACAATGTTTTTACGGCTAGGTGTGAAAAAGATTTAAAGCATTGTATTTCAAACTTCTTAGCCAAACAGGTGGACTTTGTGGTTATCAATAGAGAAGAGATGCAGGAAACAGTGAGGAGATATAAAGAGCCCGTTGGATTGAATCTGGGTTCGCATTCAGCCTTGGATGCTTGGCAGGGGCAACGCAACTATGGTTTAAGAAGCATAATCTACACGACACCGAGTAGAGCGCGGATTTACCTTCAAAACCCCATGGTTGGAGGAGCAGACGAAGCCGTAGAAGATTTGCCAAGCATTGTGAGAAGAGATTTACGCGTTGTAAACGACCCCAAAGACATAAGAAAAGTTGATGACTGGAAAAGTGTCATACTGATCCTTGACAGGTACTCGGACATAGTCAGATATGTGGATGAACTCGTTGATCTGGAGTGCTTGCAGATTCCAAACAGGGCTTTCTCGGTATATGTTGGCGGAGACGAGTACTGCCGCGTGATCGAGAACAAGTTTGCAGTGCCAATAGTTGGCTCCAGAACCCTCCTTAAGATAGAGAACAGAGGCGAAATCGAAAAAGACTACTACTGGTTCGCGGAGCAAGCCGACATCCCATACCCAAAATCCTACCAGTACGAGGTTCATGAGGGCGGAATAAGATTCAAAGAACCAATAGACGAACCCATGCTTCTAAAGGCTGAACACGCGCACAGAGCCTTCGAAAGAGAGTTCATCTTCGCCGCAAATTCACAACACCTAGAGGAAAAGATTGCACGAGAGGTTGAGGCTGGAAACCTAAACAGGGAAGGTCTAGAGAACGGCCGCATCGAACAGATCGTGCTGGGACCACACGCCAACTTCAACTTCTTCTTCTCACCACTAGACGCAAAAAGCGAATGGGGAGACGTGGACGACTGGTTCGCAAAACTCTACAACGTAAACTTAGAAGAGGCAAGAATCTGCTTAGCCAACCAGTTTCTGTCGATAGACGAGCGCAGAGAAACCACACTTGACGGTTTGAAAAGGCTTCCAACGGACGTTCAACAAAGAATAAGAAAGATTCCATCCTTTGAAGTCACAGCCCACGCAATATTAAGCCTCAGAGAATCCCTATTAAAGGATGTCCACCGATACGCAGACCGTTTCATGCTTTCGTGCCGAGAACACGCACATCCTGGAATAATCGGCGCATGGTGTCTACAGACGCTAGTCACGTGGGACCGCGTTTCAAAGTATGAACTCAAGCCGGTGGTTAAGCTGGACTTCACAAGCGGTGTGGAAGCCAAAACAGCAGCAGACTACGGAGTATATGATGTGCCCGAAGAACGAGACCCCTACATGCACATTCCAGTGACACAAGACATTGCATTAAGACACGGCGGGGGAACAAACGTTCACATGGGCATAGGCTCCCAATACGCGAACGCAAAATACAAGAAAACAATGAGCATGGGCGACCGCATAGGCCTAGAGATCAGAAGAGCGTGGAAAACGGACCAACTACACGAAATAGTCACTTAGTGTCTTCTTTGAAGAACTCGAAAAAGAGCAATAACTGAGAACAAAAGTGTTTGGTCAGAATGGACATAGTGCCTATCCTCTTTGGAACCATTGGTGGTCTCGCCCTTTTTCTTTACGGTCTGCGTACATTATCTGATGGTCTAAAGAAAGTTGCCGGTGACAAGCTTAGGCTCATGCTTGGAAAAATCACTGGCAATCCATTGAAAGGCTGTTTGGTCGGGGCGTTCACAACTTCACTCATGCAGAGTAGCAGTTTAACGATGGTTACTCTGATAGGCCTGATAAATGCGGGTCTGCTGACATTGAGTCAGGGCATAGGGGTGATGCTTGGAAGCGAAATCGGCACGACTATAACTGCACAACTAATAGTGTTCAAAATTGGAGTTTACTATCTTCCCGTGATTGCCTTCGGTTTTTTCTTGTCACTTCTAGCTAAAGACAGAACACACAAGAGCATAGGCCAGACAATACTGGGCTTCGGTATACTCTTCTTGGGAATGAATATCATGTCCACCAGCATCAAGCCGCTTCAGAGCGAAGCAGCTTTTGTAAATTTTCTGATCAGTCTCGGAGAGGTTCCTATCTTTGGAGTTATTGTAGGAATGGTGTTCACAGGTGTTCTCCAAAGCAGTTCCGCGCTAACAGGCTTGGTCATATCTATGGGAATGAACGATCTGATCAGTTTGAACGCGGCAATAGCAATCATAATAGGGGCAAACATAGGCACGTGCTTCACCGGACTGTTCGCCTCCATGGGCTCTTCCCTTTCTTCTAAGAGACTGGTTTTGGCGCAGCTCATAATAAACATAGCTGGCGTGGCCATATTCTTTCCTTTCTTGACCTACTTCGCTGCACTTATTGAAATGACCTCTTCCGATCTGCCGAGGCAGATTGCAAACTCTCACACTCTTTTCAACATAATCGTAACAGCCCTCATGTTACCACTGACCGGCTCTCTAGTCGTTACTGTCGGAAAGCTTCTGCCTGGCACAGAAAAAAAAGTTGACAGAGGAACGAAATTCATAGACAAGAAGCTTCTAAACACTCCTTCTGTCGCATTGGCTCAAGCTGACAAAGAGATCGGTAGAATCGCAGAGATGACATACGAAATGTTGGAAAAATCAACAAAGGCCATCCTGAACGATGACTATGGATTGGTTGAAACTGTGATAGAGAAGGAGAAAGTAGTCGACCAGTTACATGAGGCCATACACAGATTTTTGGATGACATTCCAACAGAAAGTCTAAGCGAAAGCGAGTTGAGGAGATTGGCCTGTCTGACGCACACCATAAACGACATAGAAAGAGTAGGGGATCACGCCAACAACTTGGTAGAGCTTGCCGAAAAAAAACTACAAGAACGCGTGCCATTTTCAGAAGCTGCTATTGAAGAACTAAAGGAAATGAGTCAAACAACGAATCTAGCTTATGAAACGGCCATAACTGCCCTAATGGATGACAACAAGAAACTAGTTCAAAAGGTCCGGGATTTGGAGAGCAAAACGGACGTTTTTCAAAAAACATTCGAGGCAAACCATGTTCAAAGACTAAATAAAAAGATATGCCTCCCAGTTTCAGGGATCATCTTTGTTGAAATCCTAAGAAACCTAGAACGTGTGGCCGACCACTCGAACAACATCGCAAACACCGTCCAACTTGGATTTTAAAAGAAGCATATAGGGTACCTAGACTAATTCTTGGGATGTTGCCCACTCCACTATTCTGAAAATCGGTAACTTTTCTCAACCTAAGGTAATGGGCAAATCCTGCCGGATCGTGTATTGCTCTATTCTGATAGGATTTTGTCATTTTCATCTTTTTTGATCACACATAAACCCGAAAATCTCAGCTATTTGACTTGGAGTCGAAAGGTTCTTTGCTCTTATTGTTCTCTTGCCATTATTGTAGGTCGTTTCTATGCAGCCTTTATAATTTATGCAATTTCCTCTTTCATCCAGTACAAAACCCTTGCACGCTCTAAATACACTAGTACTGATCTCATCTATTACCATCACTTTTCCGTCAGATTTTCTTTTTCCCACTTCTATTTTTCCGTCAATTAAATGCAATTTCCTCTTTGCAAATTCTCCGGAAAGTATATCAGCAATTTCCTTTGTCATTTTCTTCACTTCTTCTATTTCTTCGAGTTTCATGATCCCCATCTCTACTAATGTATCGTCACGCATCAAAATGTCAGGTTCGTTTGGCAACCCTTTCGAATATATTTCCACAAGAGTTCTCAAAAAGCTACACGGTCTTTTGTGTGGGTGTCTTCTCCATAAACTTCCGTAATAGTTTCTTCTAAAAACAACTTCTAAATTATTCAAATTAGCAGAACCTTCGAAATCTTCTGCTTCATTCTTTAAGGAAAACAGCATCGCTGGCTCCACGATGATTCTTCTATCGTCTAACTTCTCAACAAAATGCGTCGGAATGCCTTTCTCTTCTAACAAGGAAAAAAAGTATGCTGTAGATTGACAGTCCACTATTCCTTTTCCCGGGATCCTTCCAACTACTGTATCGTAACCAGAGTCAAACACTACTCTTTCAGTGGGTTTGCTCTTATCTATAACATAGCCAGTGGCGGTGTCCTTAAAAACCATAACAAACTTACCGATGTGTCCTATCGAATCTTTCTCTTCTATTTCGAAAACATCTTTTGTTTTTCCTACATATATGGACTTCATATTTACACCCTTGATTTCGCCATCTTCTTTTTTTATTGCATCTTTTTTTCTCTTGATTCTTCAGGATAGTTGAAATGAATTCTGTGCACTTTTTACTATGTTCCTCTCCTTAGGTTTTTATGACTTTTGGAAGTATCTTCGATTGAACATCAAATGCATGCGTCAAGAACCGCGGGTCAGTCTAATTATGAGAGTTCGAAGATGGCTGCCAAGTCCGTTTGGTGGTGACGTGAAGGCAAGATGTTGCGAAATAGGGTCTAATCATCGGTCTTTGCCTGTGTGATCTCCACTTTTTTGACCACCTCATCAAGAGGGGGGGCATCAAACATTTTACGATTTGTCAGGTCGTTTGCGGCAGCCTTGTACAGTTCGCTTGTTACAGTTTTTAAGACAGAACTAAGATTTGGAGGGTTAGTCTCGCGAAGTTTCCTCCAATCTTGAACTCCTTCTATTTCAGCCCTCTTCTTCAACGTTTCAACTTCACTGTACCAGTCTGTTTTCCGATAGAATTGTCTAGTTATTTCCTTGCTTACATGCAACCCGTCATAAGTGAACCTGCACTCGTCGAGGGTTCCAACGACGTCAACAACCATAAGCCTTCTTTCAGGGTCAAGAGCAAACTCTATTTTCCCATCTTCGTTGTCCAAACCAGCCTTTGAAGCGATCTGGGTTATTGTCTCATTCACTTCTAAAAGCAAATTCTTAACTTCTCCAACCTCTTCACCTGTTAAACCGGCGATTTTTTGTGCTTCTTTCCATGTGACATACCTGTCTTTTTCCTCAAGTTTCGTGCTCACATCAAAAATCGGCTTTGAAAGCCTTTCATCAGGTTTTGGATAGTGGTCTAAGCCTAACTCTTCCATGGTGATTAAGCCTTGCTCAAGCCTTTTGAAAACCGAAGAACCCTCTGGAAGTCCGTTTCTGTATATTGTTTCAAGCGGAATCAAATAATTCCTGAGGTTTGACGTGAATATATTATAGTCATACTTAAGTTTTCCATTCTCCTTGTAGGTCTTGGGCCTGAACACGTTAACCAGATCAAATTCCATGATGTTTGTTGGCCGCTCCAGCTCTTCAAAGGCAACGAGTTTTCCATCTTGGGTGACCAATCCCCTGTAATGAGTATTCATGCCCTCTCTCTCAAGCCTCTCGAAGCAGTATGCTCCCATAAGGCATAAGGCTGCTCCTTTGCCATCAATGTGGTCTGGCATCTCACCCCAGTCAAAAACCGAGTAACGATCCGAAAAATGAAATCTTCCAATGCCTATAACATCCTTTGTCGGCTTTTTTATTATTTCCAGATCTTTTACACTGCCCATGGTCTTACACTGTTTTGGCTTTCTTGACAGAGTCATCAGCCTTTTCAATTTCTTTTTTCTTTGCCAGCTGATACTCCCTGACACGTTTCGCTAATTCTCGGTCTCTAACGGCGAAGATTTTTGCAGCAGCGATAGCGGCTCCTTCAGGCTCAATCGTCACAAGTGAACCTATTCCGCTCGGAACCCTAAGTGAAGAGTATATGTCTGCTCCACCAAATTTTTCAGAGTACAGCGGACACGCAATAACGGGTTTTGTTGTGTTCGCATCAACAAAAGCACTCAAGACGTTAGATCTTCCCGCCACAGTGACGTAAACAATCCTCTCCTCTTCATATTCCCTCAGAATCTGCAGAACCTTTTCCGGAGTCTTGTGGGCAGAGGCGACACGAAACTCGTAATCCAGCCCTAAGACCGTTAGGTATCCCGCTATTTCACGACAAGAATCAAAGTCTTTTTCGGAACCCATCAATATGACAACTTTATTTTCCATGTTTCCACATCACGGTTTACATTGCTAAAAAGTTTCTACACACTATTAAATTTTTAAAGAGAATTGGTTTTAAACCTTTATTACCATAAACTCTATTGAAAGTTTCCTAACATCCTCGTCTAGTCTGCGGGGTCGTCGTCTAGTTTGGACTAGCACCCCGGTGGAGATATCTCCCGTAACTTCCCTCTTTTTATGTGCGTGTTAGTACGTTGCGGAGAGAATGAAAGGTTTTCCTTATTCTTTGAAGTAATTCACGAGCTGGTCGATGCATTCATAGGAGCTCCCTATCTTGTTTACATCACCGAGGAATGTAAAATTCCAAAAAACAACTGTTTGAACTCCAGCTTGTCTATATTCATCCAATTTTTCGATTACATCATCGACTTTTCCCCATAGAAAGCTTTTTTGAACAACTTCCGTCGGAACACTTTCTATTGCCTTCATGACTTCTTCTCTTGTGTATTCTGCTGGAATGTAGTCGGTAAGAGGATAGAAATTTTCTCCAAGTGGATGGTTATAGCCAAGTTCTTTGTAGATGCTGGCTGGGGCTAGTAAAGCTCCAGCTTTTATAAGTGGGGTCTCCATTATTCTTAAGCATTCTTCTCTACTTTCATCGATGATGAGGTTTAGATATATTCCCTTTTCTATTTCATCAAAATCTCTACTAATCTTGCCACATTCTTCCTTTATGATTCCTAGCTTTTTCTTATACTCCTCTACATTTACAGTAAACGGTAGCCAGCCATCGGCGTACCTTGCAGTAATTCTGCACATTCTCTCTCCAACTCCGCCTATCCATATTGGTGGTCTCCTCCTTAACGGAGGAAGCTCAAAAACAGTATCCTTTAATTTGAAGTATTTTCCATCATAATTTATCAGATCATCTCTCTTGGAGCTCCAGAGGAGCCTTATCACTTGAAGCGCCTCTTCTAATCTGCCTACAACTTTTTCGTATTTCAAGCCGTACGGCTTCACGTTCTCAAGCTCACCAGCCCCAATGCCAAAGATTACTCTACTATTAGTTACATGCTCTAGTGTTGCGTAGCTCTGAGCAAGCATCGCCGGATGATGCCTTACAGCTTCAGTTACTGCGCTTCCAATCCTAATTCTCTTAGTTGATGAGGCTGCAACAGCAATTGAAAGTGTTGTCTCGAAGAAAGTGTGGGGGCTATACGGTGCAAGTGCCCCTACAATTTCAGGCGTCCATATAGTTTGGGGAAACCATCCCATCAAATGATCCGGGAACCATATGGAGTCATACCCCTTTTCCTCAACACTCCTTGCCACATCCGCTATTACCTCAATAGGGGGAAAAGTGGGTCCTACAACACCAATCCTCAACATAAACAACAGCTTATTTGATCTTCTTTATTAAGTGTTTACAGTGGAGCTATCTCCCGCAAACCCCCTTTTTTTACCCGAAATCCTACTTTCCGATCGTGAACGCGCAGTAGCTCATATCCTAAATACCTTGAACTCTTTTGGAAGTTTCTCCCAAAGAACTTTGGTAAAAGTATCATCCTTTGAGTAGGCGGTATATGTCAACTCCTTGCTTATTGAGCTAGGAAGCGGAGCAATAATCATACAGCTTATGTTAGAATTGGGAAAGGTAGTTTTAGCGCGCGCGCTAAGCTACGGGCATCTCCAATACGATATTTCACGTTATCTTTTTAAGCATCTGTGCCTGTCGAGCGCGCGCAACATAAACTATGCTTCCTCTTTCTCAATTTTTTTGTTTCCGCTATGACTTTTCCGTGCTTGTCTGACTTAAATCTTATATTTTGAAATGCAGCATTTGGAATCGGGAAGAATCATGAGTGAAGTTAAGAAGTGTCCAAAGTGCAGCGGCGAAATGGTTCAAGGAGAATTCCTCAAAAACCTTCCGAAGGTTATTGTTTTTCCAAAAAAGGGTCGGCGGAGCTTTGATAGGGTCATTCCGACCTACTGCAAGAAATGCGGATTCATTGAAATCTACAAGGAAATGAAGGAAAAGAGGAAATAAAGCCCAATTCCAATTAGCTTTAGCTATAACATTTCCGCAATTAAGGTAACTATAAATCAATAGTCAACCATGTTGCCTTTATGCTGATTGATGCACATAGCCATTTGGAGTCGCCTGACCGATAAGTATCTTGAGATAAATACCTTGCGATATTAGAGTAGCAACAATTTGGAGAACAATTCTTAATGCTTTGCCTCATAAGTAAGACTTGCCTCAAAAGTCATATTAGACGGCTTCTTTACAACCTGATTTTCCGAAAGACAGATATATTCAGCATATCCACCGCCATTATCTGCAACGCTTTGTTAGGTTTTGTTATTATGCTTCACCGTGATGACTACATCTCCCTTTTTGTGCCCTAGCGCGCGCAGTTACTTGACATCTTCTGGAAAGAGTTTCTTTCCTTTTTCTGTGTATTCGATAACACCTAGTTGTTTGAAAAAACCCAAATCGGGAGTAGGGACGCGCCGTCCCCATGCAATTTTGCCATTAACTATGCGATAGATGTCAATAGCCATACATGTTATCTTCTTGCCAGTAGGGGCTAATCCAAGCCATTCGCCTGTATGGGTTCCCGTATAAGTAAGAAGAACCCACACCTTATCCCCTTCAGCAATGATATCTTCAATAGTTTCATGAAAATCGGGGAAGGCTTTGAAAAACATGTTCATCATTTGTTTGAGGTCTTCCAGACCTTGTAGTTGACTGTAGTCTAGGTCAACATAATCTGGTGCCACTAAATCGTCTGATAAATCCAAGTTTCGCTTATTATAGGCTTCAATAAACCTACGAACAATCGCCTTATTCTCTTCCAATGACATGGAACATCACGTCTCCTTTTTTCTCTTTTTTAACATTTAACAGTTGTTGTCTTCGTGTGAGCATCTATTTTTATACGCGTGCATTTCAGCGTGCTCTCGCCCTTACTCTGGGTTCAAGTAAAGTCCAAAGCCACTCGACAAACTCTCCCAAATTCTTCGTCTGAATATAAACTTCCCCTGGTCCCACGATATTTGTCACTAGGCCTTCTCCACCAAGGATTGTTTCTTTTAATCCGCCAAACTTTGTGACTTTGTAGTTGCACGTGTCACTGAAGGCCACTAGGTGAAAGTTATCAACAATCATTGATTGACTAGGCTGGAGGACGTGTTTGTCTATGGCACCAAAAGTGTTTATGAACAGCATTCCGTCGCCTGTAACCTTTATCATGAACAAGCCTTGTCCGAACAATCCTCTTGTGAAGCCTTCCCACTTAACGTCCAAATCCACGTTTTCCGTTGAAGCTATGTAAGCAGCTTTCTGTATGACATACCCTTGATTTGGCTTAATCTCCAGTTTTTCGATGTCGCCTACTGGTGCAGAAACGAATCCGACTTCTCCAGGGCCATCCCCTGCAGTGTACTCATTCACCCAGAAGATTGGCGTCCAAAAATTGCCAGACCCAAAGTTCCCAAGAGACTTGTTTCTCTCTTTCGTGTGTGGACTTCAATGTTTGGATCCATGTACGTCAGTGCACCCGATTCAGCAACTATTTTCTCGTTTGGTTCTAGGTTTACCACAAGCATTGAATAAGACGGCTTATACTTTATTTCATACTTCATCAAATTCCCTCTTTCTAAATCTTACACTGTTGTCCTTTATAATGCGCGCAGAGTAAATTTTACGAAGGCGTCATTGGAGGTGGCTGAGGGGGTTCTGCCCTAATCTGGAAGAATGCCACTGTCAGGAGTATTAAAGTAACCCAGATAAGCAAGAAACCTACAGCGATTATTGTCAAGACGGCACCGACCAGTAGTAACAATCCTGCAGTGCCGAAACGGCCAACGCCCGTCTTTTCAGCGAGGGTTGTTAGTGATTTTCTGTAGAAGATGGCTGCGACAGCAACGAATATGAAAAGTATAGCCAAACTTCCTACTAGCGCAGCCACATGAGCCATTAAATTGTCAAAGACTATTGCTTCTGTCCAATCAATGTTTGAGAAAGCTGTCGGGTCGCTCCAAGCTGTAGAGAGTTCGATGCCTAAAACATTTGTGAAAAAACTTAAGGCTGTCACAAAAAGTGCTGCCACAAAAACTACTCCACCTACTATCGACAAGATAACACCGTAGAGCGAGTTGTTGAATATGCTGGCTTCCTTGTAATGTTCGGACAATCCTTTGACCGCTATCAGCACTAGGATTAACCCAACCAATCCTACCAAGAGTGTGAAACCACTTACCAAGAATGGGGAGATTACCATCAATAATGCTCCTACACCACCCAAAGTCTTG
>Ga0224501_10000920_pt1 | contig 22613 bp, 17 predicted proteins | sample SF_Oct11_sed_USG_4_FD_169105 | JGI IMG/M metagenome (GOLD analysis project Ga0224501, IMG submission 169105) | Sediment microbial communities from San Francisco Bay, California, United States - SF_Oct11_sed_USGS_8_1 | ecosystem: Environmental > Aquatic > Marine > Sediment | place: USA...
AAGTGGATGCAGTGTCCGTGCATGAGGATGTACAAAGTGGTGAGCTACTGATCATCTATACACGCATGTAAACTACGAAGGCACCCAAACCTGGTGAGCGGTTATCGCACTAATTTTACGCAGACTAGGCATCTATCTTACTGCTAACACTGACACAGATATTTTGGAGGCAGAGACTGCCAGTAGTCAGCTGTAGGCATGTTATTGTGTATACTACCTAGAGTCTGATCTAACTAGCCATGCAGTGATTGAGTGCTGACGCAGTTCAGTGACAGGACTACATAAGTCTGCTCAGAATGGATACCAGGACTACCAATACCCAGCACGGAATGGGCTTTCACAAGCAAATAAGTTATATGGTCTTGTTGTGTTCCAACATTATCCAAAGTGGCGCTACTGAATGATGGACATGGATAACTTGTATCTATGTCTTATTAATATTGTCTATTGTCTATGCTTGGAACTGATATGGGAGTGGGACATTTCCAGCATTTTTTTTGTCTCTTCTCAATGGTACGCAGCAGTGAAAACAGAATAGTCCCAACCAGAGGGTCGAAGCAGACCGGAAAGCTACAGTAGTGAAACCAGGCAGCGGGCGGAGAGCGAAGCATTAGTAACACAAACGGGGATAAAAGCGGCCATTACCCTCAATGGGTCGGACACATAGAAGACTTCATCCTACAATTCCCCTATGTACTAAATAACCCGTATCCGGCGAGGCAGACAGAGAGACGAGAGATTGCTTGCGCGGCTCGAGTTTTCTTGGCCGCTTCTCACATCCCACCTTAGCAGAGTATGTGTTAATTATACAGGTGAACTGCTGCTGGGTAGGAGAGTTAGCAGCCGACCGTTAAACCATTTCGCCATAATCCATGGATGATTGGAAGGGTATTGCGTCATCGCCGCGCAGCCAACATCCATCAATCTACCAAGCGCGCGAGCGAGGCGGGATGCAACGGACAGTCCAGGAGAGGGGTATTGTCCTTCTATATAACAACAAAATTATGCTTGTGCTATCAATCAGCGGGTACACAGGAGGCGACAAGTCATAGCGGGAGTCGTGCAGCGAAAGTTAGTGCTATGACCCACCTCATCGAACTTATCATCCGACTCTTTCGGGGTGTCAGCAGGGGCTGTTGGCTCCGGAGATTTTGTTGGTACTTTCGGAGATGGTGGGGCAGTCTCATCTGTAATTAGTATAACCCTCGGTTTGGATTTTGTGAAAATATCGAGGAGCATGAAAACATACAAAACAATCATTGACGCAAACCACTGGTCAAGCAGGTGACTTTTTTGTATGACCAGGTGCGTGACAATGGATCCCGTGCCAACAATCTGTCACTCTGCGATCCCCATGCTCAGGTAGAAACATTTCTGACAAGAGAAGCTTCTCACCTTGATCGGGCTCCTCAGATATACCCAGGTTTGTTCCCTTCTCCTCCTTACTCGACGACTGGAGAATCTTATCTTTCTCGTCGGTGGAGATTCGGGTAACCGAGCTCCGTCTCTTCAGGGGAGCCGGCTTACCAGGAGATATAATCAGATCATCGAAAGAGTCCTTCTTCTGAGCCTTGATCTACAACAGTAAAACGCCTGCATAATCATAACCGGGATGGTATAGTCAAGCTAGTAAATTATTAGGCGTTTGGGTTCGCGTGCACCCTGCATGCGGGCTAGTACCCTCGTCAGTAAGCTGTCTATCGAATCATGGCCCTGGCCGGCTGGCGTTTATGGCCTTTACATTTTATAATAATTGGACAATAATAAATAATCAGAAGCTGGTGGGGTGAATAAAAGAAACTAGCAAAGAGCACTCTCACGCCAACTAGCCAGTGTGAAACTGGGCTAGTAATAGGTGCTTCCTGACAGCGTGATAGGGTTCTAGTCTACTTGTGCACAACACTCAGGAGTCTACAGAAAATTGCCGAGTAAACATACTGTTGTTAGGTAGGCTCCCTTTCTATCCCTTCCCGGGACACCAGATTTTGTTTAGATTGGCACCGTTGGGGTGCACATTGTACATGGCTATATGGGTGGGGCTCACCAGTCGCCCACTGAATAACTTCCGAAATCACTGTGACAAAGACCAGTACCTGTTGACCTGAGGTATGTTTTCAGTCACTGGAGTAGGGCCAGGTATCATTCTAGATGGGTTTGTACTGAACAGTATATTGGGCGGTATTCAGAGGTGAATCAAGAATTACCCAAAACTTGAACCCATAGACCCTGGAAAATTAGCTCTAAAGCTACCCACATAAAATGGGGTTTTAAAGTAACTGCTAGAACATTAAGCTCTCCAGTAATTGGAGCATGCTGTCTGGATGGCAAACAATTCCCAGAACAAGATGTTAAGTAATGACCGGATTCCCATATTTGTGGGAGGTGAGTTGACACCCGAGGTATCTCCAAGTCAAGTGGGATCAGTGCCAACAGGGCCAACAAGTAAGACGGTTTACTACAGGTTTGTTAAGGAGCTCTGTAGTGGCTCATGGGCATACACATCAGTTTTAGCGCATTATTGAACTAGATATAAACATTCCTATCATTGCCAGCGAAAAACTGTCGGACAGTTTCCTGCTTGTTGTTGCAATAGCCAGAAACTGTGGATGTGACCCATCATAATGACTAAGCATTGAGTAGCAACGGGTGTAGTCTATAGATACAACTGAACCGTCCGGAGTGGTTTTAGAGCCTGTGCTCTGTGCGTTTAGAGCCTCAGCGATTGTGTTGTGTCAGAAGTAATGAATAGCGTAAAGAGCGATTACACTAGAACACGAGACAATGGCATTGTTTTTCCCAGCCGGATGGGGTTACTCGCATTGCTGTACTCAATACCACCGTATCTTGTTCTAAGCTAACTGAGGCACCACTGGGAGGGCCTGTTATAACACATTTTGTTATGTATCACAGCCCAGCACCATGAGGTGTAACAATGACAGTGCGTAAAATATATATTCAGCTAACGAGGAGAGAGACTAACAACAGTGACGTTACCTTGGGTTCACCATCAGGGGTGGCATGCTGGAAAGAGTCGGTATAAATGCGTTACAATCAGGGGATACTCAGTCGGGTCACACTGCGAGTGTAGAAGGCGGGGATCGGCGAGTGTGGGTGTGAGCGAGAGACAGTTAGAAAAGGGATAAGACAACTCACGCTCTGCTGCTTTTCGTGAAGCTCCTTGAGTAGCTTTATCAGGCCTTCGTCGGCAACGTCCATGGCCGTCTGACCGGCTTTATTCTTTATGTCCATATCACAGTTGGCTTCGCAGAGAAGCTTACATGACTCCTCCTGTCCCCAATGCGCCGCTCCGTGTAACGGTGTCCAACCATCAAAGTCCTGGTGGTTCAGATTAGCGCCAGCTTGGAGCAGCAACCTACGTCCCAGAACCAAGAGTCACAGAATTAATCAAGATGATTTTAGTGATTGACAGCTGTCGCTGACAGCTGACCGAGATGACCCTGTATGTGTAACAGACATGCGCGAGTGCACAACCAATAGATGGCTTCACCCACCCGCTGCCTGCGCATTCATAGCATTATTACATGATCACCCCATACATATTTGGATGTAACAATGGTATGAAGCACAAAACAGGCCACCAGAGATTTGTTTCAGTTACTAAGGGCTAATCAGGATGATGTTTTAACTTCTTTGAAGCTCATGTATATCAACCGCAGCGGCCAGCGGATAACGTAGCAGGGTGATTCAACCGATATAGTGCAGCAATCGCACTGTCTACGTAATTACCCTCGAATACCTCCCTGGAATCCAATTAGAGCCAGGGGGTACAGGTTCAGGGTCAGGTAAGTACCATCGCAGGAATTCTGCGCCAGTGCACCTCCCTAAACTCTCCAAACTACTCATTACAAGCCTGGCTGAGTGCCCAGTGCTGTGACACAGTCCGGTGATACACACACAGTTACCCCTTCTCATTCATCTCACAGATGCCAAACATCTGGCGCACTCGATGAGCCAGCCATCTGTTGAGCCATCTGACTTACGTAATAACCCTGTGGTATCCTTTCGCGGCAGCTATGTGCAGCGCCGTCGCACCCGTCTTCACGTGTTCGATCTCGGGCCGCGAAGGATTCCGCAGCCAATCATTGGCATCCTCGAGCATCTGACGTCGTTCGGCCGAACGAGCGTCGTCCGCGTCAATCTTCTGAGAGGCCATCGCCTCTGCCAGCAGACTCTCCATGTCATTTCCCTCAGCAATATCAATGGGTAGGTCCCCATCCGAGTTGACCAACGCGAGATCTGCTCTATTATTGATCAGAAAGGAGGCGATGTCTATGTAACCGCAGGAGGCGGTGGCATGCAGCGGCGTCCACCCCTCGTTATCAGCCACATTTATCTCGGCCCCGCGACTGACCAGAAACTCCACCATCTCCAAGTTGTCATCAATGCATGCCTGCAAAAAGAATGTATCATGGTCACCCAATGCTGGCTCAAAGCCTACTCAAATCTCCGTCTCTGCAACACGCATTTCGAGTCCACTTGTTTCCTCTTTTATGGACTGCAATTCGTTAGTTCAACTACTCAGTTGTCTGCCATTCTTGTAAATTTGCCTACCCTTTTCTATTTCAACAAATATACAATGGGCTAACCAGCAGCGTGGTACTAACCGGCTGCAAAAAGTCAAGCCTGTTCATAACTTATGTATTAGATCACTTATTTGACAGGTTTGTTTTACAGAGAAGGCACAGTGCCAAATCAGATAATTCTCATTCACAGCTATTGCTTTCATTGGTCGACTCCATGGGACACCGCGAGTAGAATTACCATAATCATACGGTTTCAATGCCGGGTACAGCCTGGGGAATCAACTGTCAGTCTTGTTTCAATCTTACTACCATCTGGTCACTGGACTGACTCGGCTATATTGGTATGGATGCCATAACTGGTATATATTGAAGGTACCCACGTCATGACACGGCTGTGTATAATTCCCATCATTATTCCCATTTGTAAAAGCTCACAGTATGCCTAATGAAGTGATAAATTGAGAGCTTATATCCGGTAATGGCGCATTAGGATTGGACCAATGAGTACCGCTGATGACTGAGGAGGCATAGGATCACCATGATCAGGTACAGCGGAACAGAAATGACGGGTTATTCTCATCCTCCCGGGTAACTTCTCAGTCGGACATATTGAGTTAAAGCTACTAGCACCGGCAAAGACTGTATGATTGTTGGTCACAGAGGGGAATTGCAGGCCTGCTGAGAGCGTACTGTCTGGTTTGTACTGTAGTCACTTAATGCTGGTTACACTAGTTCCCTTCTTCCAATCGCAAGCATGTTAATTAGGAAAGGTAATGCAAGGAAAGGTTAACTAATGCAAGCACACCGCATAACAGGGGACTACAATTATCATACTCCAATCAGTATGGAGGCCTAATAAATTACAAAGATCCTCCTACTACCACAGCCAGTCGGACTACGAGCAATCCAAGTGGGCTACGGGCCTTCCAAATATGGCAGATAGAGCCAACAGCTGAACCCTACCGATCACTCCCACAATCCAAGCTGGACATGAACTAAAAATGTACTAATGCCGACGAGAGTGTGTCTGACTACTGCCTAAATCGAATCCGAGTGAACTGCGCCAGGAACCATCACAATGACTGCACAATGTTTGTAAATCTTTGAGTATCTAGTTGCAATGCAAGCGGAATGAGAAGGATTAATACCCTAAGCTGGGTATCACTCTTATGCAACAATTCGGGTCATATCTACTATTGACCTAGCATATAAGTGTCACAGCGTACAACTGCCGTCAGTTTGCAGCAGCTTGGTAGAAGGCAGACGAGATGCCCGCAGCTCTTACGAGACCGTCTTCGCAAAGCATGAAAGCACCCAAAAAAGATTGGCGTATATATCTGGATGATAAACATCAAGACAAAATGTATATCCATCTTCCATAGGTCGATAGAAAAGAAATCACGCGTACTCATGTACTGATGACATCATAATAAAAGGGATCCACATTCCTAAAAGTCTTGCACAGACATGCGATGGCCCAGAATCTGTGACATGTACCATGCCCATCCCATTGCTGTTACTGTGTGTTTGGTTACAAAGCCAGAAAAGTCTTTCCTTCCAACCCATAACTGAGTTAACTGCTTCTCTTTTCAGTACACAGAATTCCAAAACACCAGAACATTATCTTGAAAAGCAAACCAATAGAGACGATTGTTGTTACAGATAACTTTGGTGCTTTCATGTCTCACCTTGCATGTGCCAACTACTTCTATTCTTAGGATGGGACCATTCTCGCGGGCATATCGGCTGCATACAAATCTAGTTTGCTAACCACCTTTGCACAATCTATAGCATTCGCGGTCAAAGCGTACAAGTCTGTCTATATGTGCCTGTACTGAACACATTTTCACTCTCTAAATATAGTTGGCCTATCATGTATAGACACTCATGCGCGAGCCCTGTTGGTTCGGTAGAATTGGATAGTACACCCAGTCTATGTGTATTTTACAAACCACAGACCCACTACCACTCTGGATAAAGTGTTTTGGAGTGAGCTAGATTTTAGCTTTACGATTGGCTAACCCTAGCATAGCTCACCCAACCCACGTTTACTAAACAGAATTATGATTCATCATCAGAGCCAGCTCATCATCAAAGAAATCTAGAGGACTTAATTGACTTACTTGGTGTAGGGCGGTTAATCCATCTACATTGGCCGTGTTAGGATTGACACCCTTTCTGAGTAGAGACTCTACTTCAGCTGTATCGCATTGGCTACACGCTGCCAGAAACACGGTGCCGCGATTGAAGTTAACCTTGACCGAGCTGTTTTTACGATTATCCGGCATTTTGTTTGTGTCCGATTCGAGCCATCGATTCAACTGGTCTTTGCGTCGAAAGGCCGCCGATTTGGCCTTGGGGCTCGGGTCAGCAGGCGCCAGCATCTATCAAACAGATGAGGGCATCAGAGTCAGATTCAGTATATGATAATAAAATACTACAGTACATACGATCAACATGTCAACTATTCAATGCATTTACATCCAAACTATTGATACGCGAGCATCAAGACGCTACCAAAATACCAGATTGGTGCCAAATCGTTCTTAGCTGCCCCCCTCAGCGGAAAAAGTACATGGATCAATGAGGAATGGTACACATTGGTACATAGAGATTAATATTTGTCCTAGGTTTCTACCTAGCAACACATTCAGGGTCACCTGCTACCTACATACATTGATTGTACATCATATCAAATCGTTCCTAGTACTACTTATTTGCAGAGGCATTAGCTAGACAGACAGGGGATGTTTCACACCTCAAATTGGATGACAGCTGACACTGCATTGAAATTTTTAAGTACTCAAAGCATTCACAGCCTTTCAAACCTCCAATCAATTTGAACCGATTGGCATTCATCGTTTAACTCCAGCGATTTTTATTTAGGGAACTTTCTACGAATGTATTTCATTTTTCATAGTTTAAAGCTTTAGTGGATGAGCTGTAAAATCATGAGTTGTAACCGACACAAAATCTATCATACGAATCATTGATTGGGCTAGAAACTAGATTTAGACTAGACGGGGGGGGGGGGGGGCGGGTTTTTTTCTTTTGGGGTTGGGGGGGGGGATAAGGGTATTTGAAGAAATGTTTTGTGGGATATAAAATATTTTTGAAAAAAGGGGGGGGGGGGGGGAGCCGGATGTTTTGCTATGGTGGTCGGCGGGAGGATAATAGGAATTCAGTCATTATATTACATGACTTCAGGTTTAATTTAACTTGAAAATGTTCATACTAGAGACCAACTAAGTGAATACGGTCATAAGATTTCTATAAATTAGTTACCCTGGCTACCTCCACTTGGAGTTGGGGTCCTGCCACCTAGCAAAGTAAATATCCAGGAACGTCCTTCGGCTTTAGTGCTCCTGATAGTGGCTTGAACAGCCAAGTGAAGGTTGACCAAGCAATTAAAACGGCGTGGGACTACTAAACTGCGTCGCTCTAGATGAGATCGTGCTTTGACTTCGAGGTTGAAGCAGATGTCTTACTCTTGCCCTCGGTCAGCTTATTCAGTTACTGAGCTTAGTTTGCCAGTATCCACTAGCTGACGTTTGGGTTAGAGTTTGGCTCACAGTGATCCTCTCCAATTTACACGATTTTTATCACTATGTTTGTATCTCCTGTGCTACGTTCTTGTGGACAAAGTCCCCATAACGGTGGTCGGGTTGCTAAACTTCTAGAAGATCAGTCCTGCGTTTGATGGGCGAGCCTTTTCGAGAAGTTACTACAGCGCCGAACCCGAACTAGAATCCTTGAAGAGCTGCAATAGGTCGTCTCGCAGTTCTGCGCGAGATACGTGCACAATGGCCGCGCCCTTTGACCGGATATTGGTCCAGCCCTCGACAATCTCGTGACGTAGCTTTTGGGCGGGCCATACAGGTTGCTGAGATCGCGCATAGTTAGTTTACTTACTACTTTGGAGGCTAATCACGACCGGCGATCAGCCGTCCATCGCAATCGGGGGGGCACTACAGTAAAGTGTACTAACTACACGCACATAATAGGGTAACCGTGTTTTGAAAAAATACAGTATCGTGTGTAAACGATCCACCTGTCGGTACAGAAGCCATCTCACCTGGCGGAGTAACCGACATAAATTAGGATTTATTTCCTCTATTTCTCAACTGCAGGACCCAGGACAACAGCCGCTTTTCTCCCTTTTAAGAGTATCCAGAGAGGTTCGGACGGACACAGACCTCTTCTGTTGTGTAATGTCAAGGTTGTTCATTCGCGAGTTGCGATTCGTACTTCAACTCGGATGCCATGGCTGCGGTACCAATAGCAGAGAGAAATCAAGGTCTGTAGATAGTTTGATGGTTCGGTCTCGCATAGTGCTTTATCTTATTTATCCAGAGAAACCTATCTAAAACTAGTAGTGGTCTGAGCTCCTCTTGGAGCGGCCCAGGACCAACTAAACTTTTGTTGCAAAACTCAAAGTCAAATTGAGTGGTGATTGATCAATCGAATCGATCATTGATTTGATGGAATGAAAATGGGAACAACTTTAAAATTAAATTTCAATCCCAAACCTAAACCAGACTTAAATCCAATAGATTGACATCAATTGGATTTGGAGTTTGGGTTGGCACTGGTTATGTTATATGTAGTGGCTAGTGAAATTTTGAAAGGATTATTATGGAGTAATTGACTAATTCACTGGACAATGGAATGGTCAAGAAGTGAAGAACTAGATTGTATTTGTATTCACTAACGGTAACAGAACTAGAAGTTGAGTGACATTCACTTTATCGTGTTTAAATCTATCAATATCACTATCTGTGTGTCATTCTTGTCAGTCAATGTGAGTGTCCATGAATAATAAATCAGTGTCATTCTTGTCCGTCAGTGTCCATAGATCTACGTAAAGTTATTATGAAAATTTAAATTCGGTATCACGAGCTGAGTGAGTCAAGTGAGTGAAGATAGTAGGATGGCAACGAAATGGGAATTATTTGTGATGCGTTCAAACTCAATAAGACTATTTTTGAAGATCGTTATTAGCATTTTTGTACCACAAAATAGTTATGCGTACGTGGTCACTAAGTTCGTTTTTAATAGTTTCGGAGTTGAGAAGTCTTCAAACTCTAATAAATTATTGTATCTGCGCTGACAGTACTCACAGTTTATTCTTTTTGAACTTGAGATCAGTCAGTAGCAATGAGTGTATTTGTAGAACACCGCTAACAGTAACTGATCATCGATTCTGGCAATGTCAGAATCAATAAGGTCTTTGTAAAAAAACTTTTTGGCAATCAGTCCAGCAATCAATCCCTCGTGATTTACTACGCTGACATCGGACCGTTTAGTAGACCTCCCAAACATCAGGTTCTTTCTTGAAGGGTTTAAATGTGTATTATCACACTTTCAACCCGTGTCACTTGGTGTTCAGCATGTAGCCTTTTGTTGCCAGTATATTTTTTGTTACAGATGCCACCATATATGTGGGCAGCCTTGATGACCAAGTCACAGAGGCAATACTGTGGGAGCTTTTTCTGCAGGCTGGACCTGTTGGTGAGTTCTTTTAAAGCATCTTATTTTAATAAGAAATCTATTTTCTGGACTGAAAGTTAGATATTTGCAGTCAGAATGTTTCAGTGAAACATTTCAACTGCAGATATCTAACTTTCGAGTTCTCTTGCGTCTCAGGAGTGATTCTAATTTTCTGCCATGATCGATATCCCTATACATGATTTTCCATACAACAATATATCGCAGGTAGTGCTGTTTTATAAATTTAAATCGAGAGGTATGTGACAGAAAGATTTTTCAATTTAACCCTGTGTGTTTGTAGTGAATGTCCATATGCCTAAGGACAGAGTCACAATGTCACATCAAGGCTACGGTTTCATAGAGTTTCTGGGCGAAGATGATGCCGACTATGCTATCAAAATAATGAATATGATTAAATTGTTTGGCAAGCCATGTCGAGTAAACAAGGTAAGAAGATATTATCATCTTCTACTTCAATAACATTGTTAAGTCAGCAGTTTGTACGGAGGATAATTTATTTTTTGGCCCATAAAGAAGGCTATTCTATATATGGGCCTCCTTTATTCAACAAGATTATAAGTTTAAATCACCCGACGCAAGCTGGATCACAAACGCTCGCAACATGGAATAGAAGGGACTCTCTGGTTATCCACAACAGTGGGAGTAAGCCTGTTGGCAACATCTCTCTCAGTAGCAGTGTCTTTGTGGCTTCAGGTTCTCAATGAGGTCTCGGCTTATTCCTGGTTTTGTTCCTGTTCTAATATTCCTTTGTCCTAGCTTTAAATTTTCCACCTTAACTCGGATAAAATGTTGCACAAGAAGAGTTGGGTTCGTCATGACAGGTAGTAGGTACTAGGTCAACCCCGCTCTTATCTTGTACTTATAATAAAAGATGGGCTTTCGCTTACCAAAATAGGCAGAGGCCGAAATAAACTTACCTCTGACTTTCGTTTGGGCTTTCTTGTAGGCGTCGGCTCATCAGAAGAACCTGGATATAGGGGCGAATATATTCATAGGTAATCTCGACCCTGAGGTGGATGAGAAACTCCTGTATGACACATTCAGTGCTTTCGGAGTCATTTTACAAACCCCCAAGGTTGGTCCTGTAATTCTATTGTTCTGCTAGTTCCGTAATTCTGTTGTTATTGAGACACCTGCATGCTCATACTAGAGAAGTAGCCAACCATGGAGTTTCCGGAGCGATAAATTCCACCAAAAGTCACATCACTGTGTACTTCTGCCAGTCCTTTATGTCTAGCATGCAGTTGTATGGCAGATATGGAAGAGCTTAGAATCTACAAGAATATAGTAATTCGATGTTTCCTTTTTTCGTTTTGTTTGCTTTGGTTTTAAAAGTACAGTGAAACTTGGTTAACTCGACCTCGGATAACTCAAAAACTCGCTTAACTCAGAAGAAGTTTCATGGTCCCTGCCTGGGTAATAATAATTGGTTGGGCATATCTCGAACTTTCAGTCATAACTCTGCGGTTAGTGCCATCAAATTACCTTTTATGTGGCTGGATATGTTTACGCTTGTGTAACAAGCTTAATTGTTTTCTTCTCCCGTGAGAAGAAAATCTCGCAAATCTCAGAAAGTTTAGCCAGGAAATGGGATACACTAGAGCGAAATAGACTCGCTACGGTGGCCACATGGTTAAAGCAAAGGGAGAGCATAACTCTGGTTAAAGCAAAGTGAGAGCATAACTCATAACTCTGATTAAAGCAAAAGGAGAGTATAACTCATAACTCAAACTTTTTTGGTGGTCCCCTGCAGTTCGAGTTATCCAGGTTTCACTGTACATGGATAGTATGGAAAAAATAAAATAAATATAATCAGTGCGAAGTTTATATCAAACTTCAAATAAGGTCAACAAGTTTAACAGATCAGGGGGTATAACACTGGTGGCTGAAGGATGTGTCTGGTCACACCATATTTCATCGGTTGTGTGTTTTCTGATTCTCAGTACTCCTTTCTGCCTGTCCCTATTGTGCTTTCTGTAATACTTCCAGATTATGAGGGACCCAGAGACGGGTAACTCTAAAGGTTTTGCTTTCATCAATTTTGGATCATTTGACTCATCGGATAAGGCCATCGAAGCTATGAATGGCCAGTATTTGTGTAACAGAGCCATCACTATATCTTACGCCTTCAAAAAAGATGCAAAGGGAGAACGGCACGGCTCGGCCGCAGGTCAGTCTGATGCCACGGCTGCGTTTGTATGATGTATTTGCTTGGAAAATTCTAAACGGTGAACTTGTCATAGCAAAATTTGTAATTTGTTGTCACCGCACTCTGTTGTTTGCTGCACTTGAAAACATAGGTAGGACCGGCCATGCAATTTGCTCAAACCTTAACTGTAGCCACATACCAATGGCGATTTCTGGGCAGGTCATAGTTTTTATTGAGCACCGAAGAATTGGTGAAGCAGCGGTTAGAATATTGGACAGCGAGTTGTGGGTTTGATTTCCAGACAAATCAATTATTGTGTGAAACCGACCTTGACTCACTTCGAAGTCCCCCTGTTTTGTCAGTGAGCAAATCCCAAATCGCAAGAAGTAATCAAGTGGAGGATAAACTGTTTAGCCAACAATGTAAGCCATCCTGTTCCTTCATATAGTCTCAGGTCTGGTGATGCCTTGTAGGTGTTTCCCGAAAGCAACTTGTCTTCCTCATTAGCTCACCGCTGATGAACTGATTTTAGAATTTTATCACCATATGTCTATTGTAGAGAGATTGTTGGCAGCTCAGAATCCGCTGTCGCAGGCGGACCGACCTCATCAATTGTTCGCCGACGCCCCGGCCCCGTTGGGCAGCGAGCTGCCACAGGCTCCCCCTGGTGGTGGCCCTCCCAGCATGCCCTCTGGTGGACCCATCCCTCCTCCACCTCCTGGTGGCTTCCCAGGAATGGGTATGGGTAAGTCTGACCACATCGGAATGGAACTTTTCATTCATGTGTTATTAATGGTGGTTTAGAAACTTGAATCACAGTTAAGTATTGCTTGTAAAAAAGTAATAGAACCAATCTTCTCCCCTTGCTCTGTTAGTAGGCTGCCTCTAAATAATTTTTTATCATATGTGTTTTTGTATTTTTACTGGTCTAAAGCTACCTTCTAAACACTGCCCTATCGGCCTAGCACAATAATACCCGTCATGATCCCTGAATGAAAATATGTGGGCTGTACTGTCCTGTACATATCTCGGAATAAAAATCATAATTTGTGCTGTCACTGAGAGACACAATCACTCTACAATGTTAGCAGGGGGTCTGGGCTATCCCAAAAATAACACTAAGTCAGCACTTGCTCATTGTGTATCACTCTTTTTACAGTCCGGGCAACGATGTCTGGGATGCCACCAATGCCACCTCCTGGGTTTGGACCGCCACCTGGCATGCCCAATATGGGTATGGGAGATTCTCGAGGCCCGCCACCGATGTGGGCTCAGAGAATGCCCAGCTGGGGTCCAGGTGGACCGCCACCCCCACCCGGTAAGCCGACTTCTTTGTAGCTTGGCTGTGCAGGGAGTTTCAATATGTATTAATGTGAGTGCTGTCCGAGTTGTCCAACTGTCAACAAATGTTTGTCTGTCAGCTGGTAGGATGTATCTTTAACATTCTATCCACGGTCATCCGTAGTCAATGCCTGCTGACCCAAAACCATCTGCTAACTATTGGCATGCTTAGGGCGCTTTTTTACTCCATCGGGCATCCGGTCCGCCTCGGCCCAGCGCAGTTTGCGTCTGATTTGGCATCAGACCTTGGATCCAAGGCCCCTTTTCACTCCAAACAGATCCGTCGGTCGTGCGATCCCAGATTACTTTGGAGCCAATGAATGGTACCGAACCTGTGTTTCCAGAAACAGTAACCATTCCTTGCTCATAGCTTCAAAAGAAAGTCAACTCGCTATTCAATTCTTTCACTACAGGCTGCCTCTCTTTTCAGTGCAACTTCGTGCTGTTAGTCGAGTGAATATTGTTGCAAAATCAAACGAATTTCCCTTTCCAATGATCCTAGTGGGAGACCGGAAACGAGTGAACGTTGCTATGTATTCCGTGGAAGACCATTTGATTGGTTGATGAGTCGGACTCATTTTTTCTCTGGCAGACAAACTGTTGAACATCTGAGAGGGCGGACGAGGCCTTTTCATTCCATTTCTGGGGGGTCGGACATCCGTCTTGAGCGTCCAGTCTGAGGCGGACCTGAAGTCCGACGGAGTAAAAAAGCGTCATTAGTCGCTGTTGGGTCAGACATAGCGCTATTGGGAGTTGTCTTACTGTGGCGTTTATTCAGTATGGGAACATAACTCAATAATTTGTGCACGGCTCTATCGGGCGTTGTCATACCATGTCCATTATTCGGTAAGGGAACATAATTCTCAGTAGTTTGAGCGGCTTTATTGGGGAGTTGTCATACCGTGGTCATTATTCGGTCTTTATCTTTGTGCGCTAGATTTCCTTGCTCCAATATTTGGCACAGTTGAGTGCTGCGTCGGTCGGTTGGGATAGAACATCTGGTGTGCAAATTAGGGCCAGTGGGCCACTCGAGCAGATGGGGCATTGTCTGGATGTCGCCGCAGTTGCACCGGTCCATGTTGGCAAACCACCAGAGTTTCCTTATGGCCTTGCACCGCCCTTCCCCGACTCCTTGGCGGGTCAGGTTTCACAAAGTTGCAGGGCTGATTGTTTCCCGTTGCAATTTGTTCCCTCGGGCTCATTCCTCACTGCAGCCAGTGAGCCCCCTGACTACGCTTTGATTCCACTCTTCCAGTGGAATCTCTAGGAGAGCATAACTCTCGACAATTGTGCACAGCGCTATCAGGAGTTGTCATACTGTGATCATTTTGGGATAAGGGGAAATACCTCTCGTTATTTATGTGGGCATTGTAAATACTGAGCATCCTTTATGTATTGTAGGCATGCGTCCTCCACCAATGCCGCCAGGCATGAGACCACCACCAGGAATGATGCCACCACCACCACCACCTGGTAGGTTCCACCTTCCCCGTGTCATTAAACTAGCCAATGCTGCGTCCAGCCTTTAACTGCTTAAGCTTACAGAGTGCAGGATTCCTTGACTTAACTAGACGCAATAGATGGTAAGGAGACTCAATTCATGCATAAATCCGCACCCAGACAACTTTTTTGAAGCAACGAAATTATGTTGGTCAAGCTTTCATCTGGGGGTCGCAGCGGTAACTGAAGCATGAAAACTCGGGAAGCGTGAATCACAATGGCTTTTCATCTGAGCTTACACACGGTGTTCATCACCCTATATGTTAATGCCAGCCTAGTGCCCTCAACAGCAAGGACAGCAGCTAGGCTCGGTGACTCTCATCAATCTCTGAAACCTCACAGCCTCTTTGGATTTCCGGAAGAATTTGGGGACATTTACGATCAGTTGAAGTTTTTTTTTCCAGTAATTCCTGTTTATATCTCCCGGTTATTGCCTTTCACCATTAACCCATGTTTTACTTTCCATGTAGGTATGAGAGGACCTCCAGGACCTCCGGGACCTCCTGGTCCACCAGGTCCTCCCGCACCACCAGGATTCGCAGGACAGAGAGGACACCCGCCACCCGGCGGACCCCCAATGCCGCACATGAGAGGGCCCCCACCGATGAGAATGCCTCCTCGTATGCCCCCTCCACCTCCACCCTCACAGTCCCCCGGTCTCGGTGGTATGTCACAGCCCCCTCCCCTGGCCCCGCCTCCTCCCCCTCCTTCCAGTTAGACTGTCACACGCCGCATGTATATAACTCTGTATATATTGGATGGCCTTTTATTGCATTAAATAGTTGTATTAATTCAGCTTTTTCATTGATCATAACTTGGAAATCTGAGCACCTTGTAAATGTATCTGTTGAGTATTCAAGATTAAATAAACAATTAGGTGCCTCACATCTGAAAATTTGTATTTATAATTATGACAGTAAATCCTCATCACTTTTCTGCAAAAGCAACATGTGAGCCGAATGTTTTATCATAATATTCCTATGGGGGCGAGCGGAATGTCTCATCGGTAGCATGGGTACCCTGGCAGATATTATTTCTGCTGAGCGCGGATGGCAACTACTGATTGATCTATCTCCATTCCTGCCTTGTTTCCTGACTCGTTCCTGGATGTTAGAGGGTGTTTTGGCGCTGGCAGCTCTTCTGTATGTGAAGGCGTGTGTAAGCGGTAGGTTTCGCTGCTCCACTGATGAGATCACACAGTAATCACTTGAATCTTTGGACATCTGAAAAAATGCTCATATTGTCAGGGCCCAGGATACCTCAGTTGGTAAAAGCTTGAATATGCATTCTAAGGATTGCAGGTTCGAGCCTCACTGTTGGTGGGGTGTTTTTCAGGTATGGGCTGTTAGCAAGCCTCTCCAAATTGCTAGCGTGGGTTCGGATCACCGCGGTAATAAAATGGAAGGCCCAACCAGTGGATTTGGGTCATCGTCACCCCATGGTTGCAAAAGATCCACCTCTCCCTCCTCGTTAAAGGGGTTATGACACGGTCGATGGTAGACGCCCTTTCAAAGTTGTTCCACATTCTTGAAGGGAGGCAGCTCCGCATTCATTGCAGCGATAGCGAGTGGTCTTTTTCCACAAACCGAATATTGGTCCCTCGAATAACTACGGCCCAAATAGAAATAGAATGGAATCTAATTACTAAAACTTAGTAACCTCATGATCTTCACCTCCTTATAACATCGAGTAGAACTTAAAATTGAGCGTTAAGGTTGGAGAACACTGAAGTTATAAGAATTGCTTTGCCGGTTTTCCCTAGCCCTAAATAGAGGCCATTGCATTTGGGCCTCTATCATTTCGCAATAATGGCACTAACGCTCGCTGACAGAGGTGAAAAATTGCACTCTGAAACCCTATTTCTATAGTTTTGTTGAACATTTTCTCTATATAGCCTTGTGTAACTACAAGTACAGTGTGCACCTGCAAGAGGATTTTCCAAACATCAGCGCGTAAGCCGAGAAATCAACGCAAACACTAACAGCTCTTTGTCAATCTCCTATCTCGAGGCCAATTCTGGTGCGTTTACGGTCTTAAAAAAATACGTCACCGAGGGCTCTAAGTATGCGCATTGGATAGGGCTATATCTAAGCTTCCATTTGAACTAGGTATTGGGCCCATTTGTTCATGGTAGGCTTCAGAATCTGAAAACAAGTGAAGTCACTTTTACCCTTGTCGTAACCCCTTTAGGAGCAGCCAAACTTCAGTTGGTGACGTGTAAACAGATTATGGCTTAGGATGACTGACCCCCAACCTCCCAGGACCGGCCGTTCAGTCTTGTAGCTGGTGCTTCACACTGAATCAGCGGGTACTCTGGAAGAGTGGAGCAGGCCCTGGGCTTAGTCAGCTCCACTTAATCAGCTTACTCAGTTCCACTATGCCAGCCCTGCCCAGCCTGCAACTTCGTTGCTATAGTATCGTCGAAATAATGACTGACGCGGGCTACCCAGTATAGAAAATTTGTGATATAATTGTACCGATTCCTGCGTAGTTAACGTTTATTTGGGACGTCTGGAGTGAATCAGTTCGTTTGACCTTGAAATTAGAAATTGCTTATCCATATACTTACATATATCAACAAGGATTCTGCCAGTACCATATAACATGCACATTACAGACTTGTGAGAGTAGAGGGACGTGTGCCTATATGGCTCTGTCGAACACTACCAACCTGCTGCTCAGTGACAGAGCTGACTATAGTGTGCTGTCTATCAATAATCTGTCCAGCTGACTGTGGTCTCTTGTCAGCTGTGCTTGTCACACCGTATCTGATGTGGCTAGGCTTACGAGCCCATACCATACCAACTTCTTCATTCTCTGGCTTTGCCACTGTTGAAGTGAGATGTTTGTCGTTAGCTAATAGCAGTCACAGATGGTATTGTGGCAATGGTGTTTTGAGTGTCAAACTGGTTGATTCTATTTAAGATTTACAAGGACGATGAGCCCCTTGTGAGTACAATGGAGTGTGACAGACACTTTTAATCGAGACCTTTTAAATACAAAAACTTTATATAATTTCAAGACTCGGTTACGTAATTACGCAATACCCAAGATATAGATTTTTCAATGCGGACCAGGACTGTCAAATGGACTCTGTTTACTGGACCAATGTATTTGATTAATGCTTTCTTCGCTTCATGGACCTTCATGTAAAAAAGACTTCTAGTCTTAATTAACCTATCCATGTAGAATAAAACTATCAAATCGAATCTGAATCTACAGCCAGAATTCAAACACCACTAGCTTCAACACAAATAATTTCAAGGTTTTCAATGCAGTGAACTTTCGAGTTAATCGAAAAATTGAGGCTCTAAAATAGCCTCATCGAAATTCAATACTGGATTCCATAAACTGTGATATAGTTATTAGACCTGAGGATTATGGGATAGTGCAGTGCGCATTATTGAAACACTTGGCTTGTGAGTGTTAGATCCATAGAGTTATAGAGGAAAGTAGTTCGAGCCCTGCATGATCATACCGTGCTCCGGCTGTAAATATGATGAAGTCCTCAGATGATTCCTATAGCCCATATTGTACCAAACTCTGGATTATAGGAGGTTCATTAAATAGGTTGGCAGAGTGCCAGAGCTCAACCAATAAAAGATTGAAAGGTAATCATTTGTAAAAAAAACATGTGGCTCAAGCATACATAATATATATTGTGACACAGAGATGCGGCATGCATCATGTACTTACAGGCTTGCAACAGTGATTTTTTGTAGCCCTTAATGTGAGTTTGTTTTCTCAGTCTCTCGTTGGTTAGTGGTATACTATCTATACCCATGTTAGCTGAAGCTCTGCCTAGCATTCGCTGGTATGTTTCCTCTTCTTCTAAACACTCCTCTGTGTCTGACGGCAACTTTAGAGCCCTCGATTTGTGACCTGCAAGGCATAAAGTCTTTGTGTTTCCTCATTCTCAGTATGTAGCAGAGCAGTTTAAAATGATGGGGTTGGAATGTAAGAATGTTTGCGGGTATACGGATAGGGATGAAGACTCAAGCATGATCAGAATACAGAATATATTTATCATAGGTTCTCAATCATTTTAACAGGCACCACCAGCTTTCAGGCCTAGACAAGGAATAAGTGAAATTCAAATATATAATGATATATAAATAAAAAACATGGTTAATTATTAAGTAGTAAATAAAAATATAAAATGAGAGATATAAGTATTAATTTATAACCATGAACATTAGCAGATAGCAATAAGGATCATTACATTGTGATTATAAATATTAAACATAATTAGCAATAAACATTAGAAAATAAATATATAATATGAAGTGGTAACTAGAAATGTTGCTGTCACCTGGATATGAATATTGAATAATGAATATAAATAATATTTAGAAATAAATATAATTAGAAATACATATAATTAGAAATAAATATTGCATAATAAATGATGAATGTAGAAATTGATCACCTAAAGCGATTTTCATATCATCATCACTAGGCAGTCTCCAGCTGGTCTTTCTGACAGCCTCATCTCTCTCATGTTTAGCTGACAGTTTGTATCTTATTCCCCTGAAAGCCATGCCTAAAAATCAACAGTATGGAGATACAAACAGCGAACACACGGTACCGCTGATCCCTTTACCAAACTAGGAAAGTTACAGTATAGTTACAGCTATAGTAAGATTGCCTGACCATCCATTTATTATAAAGAGATCTGGCCATATACGCCTACTGTAGTGGAAATGGAACTCATGGGAATCATGTCTATCTGTTTTACCTGTCTCACATCTGGGCAGGATCGTCTTCAGGGTGTGCTCCACCAGAATTCTCTGTTTAGATGTATTGGTGGGAAAGCTTCGCATCACTTCAACGAATGTATGAAACGCCTCCCCTACAATGCATAACTGATTCTATCTATTACCCGACATTAGGGAAGACTTCGTTCCACAACACAAATTTGTTGAACACCTGGCACTCAGCATAACTAGGACTTGAACCCAGGATCATTCAATCCCGAACCAAGCGCTCTAGCTATCATGTAATGCCAGCAAGCCTGAGAAGCAATGTGAATCAGGTCGTCATACACGCATGTGCGCATGTGAATCAGGTCGTCATACACGCATGTGCGCATGATCTAGCAAGCCACACTTTCACCTCTCAGCTGTATGGGCGGTGTTTGGTTTGTGTTACTCACTGATTGGCTGTTTGATTTCCTCTTCCCATATAGAATCCCGAATATTCTGTTCGTCCCACACCTTCAATCTCATATGATGGGGAGTGTAAAGATCCAGCATGGCGTAGAATCTAGTCACAGTATCTTCGTGAATCTTCATCCGTGACAACTTGATGGCTTCAAATTTAGATGCCATCTTATCACCTGTAACACAACATAGAGTTTTAGAAATGGAAGATAACTCTTTGGTTATTATTAGTAGGGTATGTGTGGTATAGAGTACCAAGACCTAGTATAGGATTTTATAAATGTTTTTAAAAAACTAGATCCCTCCAATATTGTTAGAAAAACACTTCTCTCTGGAGAGTACCCTGGTGGTGGCTAAAGCATTGGCTCGGTTGACTGGCCCCCAACCTCCTGAAAACCTGGGATAGGCAACCGGAATCTTACCCAGTACCTGCCGTCCTGCGACACCATTACTATGCCGTGTCATGAGAGAAACCTACCTAGTTATTTAGACCAAAATGGATTCAACACAAAAGTATCATGCAACCACTTGCATGAACTTAGAAACCAGCTTCATTGTTTAGACCCGTTGAGGCTGGAGGTAATAGGGATCGTGCCACCCTGGATGAAAAACATGAACCAACTATTACTTACTGACTCGAGATGCCAATGATGTGCCTTGGAGACCAAGGCTCATTTTCACTCTCTCAATCTCATTGTAAAGAACATCATGAGTGGTGAACATAACGAGGTCTCTGATTGGTTTATTGGTAGGGTAAGCCAGCATAGCTTGAAACATCTTATAGAAAGCCTGATCTACAAGACAAACTCATTCAAATCATTCCTTCATGTCCGCCGTGTCTGTTACACAATACGAAATCAAGTATGCTCAACCCATAATGACCTGAAATTGCCCCAAAGAGACTATATGTCAAGTCCATATACCCCATTTCTCCAACAAGTTAAAGTAATCACTAATGTAATATGTATTTCACCGTAGTGATTAAAATGATTAATCCAGTGTACAGCAAGGTTCATATCCCGAAAAAAGTCATTGATGGCAAAAGAAGGGCTTACTACATGTACTGCGGAGTCAAGACAACAAACAAAATCGGAGGTTAAGCACATTCAATGGACCTACACCTAAAAATTAGGTCGATAATCAAACCTTGTCATCACTTCAAGATTAAGGTTATGAAAATTATAGGATCTGATCGTTCATACCTAAAGGCTGTTTTATCTTCAGATCCATAACCTTTTTGTCTATGTCGAACGCTGGACGACCTTTCGCAGTCACAAGGACATCCAGCATAGCATAGAATCTGACCACTGCATCCTGCTCCTGGGTTCTTTTTGCTTCCTTCTCTAGATAATCCATGTGTCTATACTGCTGGGGTGAAGGTCGCCGCCGTAATGCCGCCGTCACCATGGTAACAACTAAAACGTACACACGAGTTTACAGTTCTTCTTCTATGCCCAACTGTTCGCATGATTGTGAAGGAAATTTTTATTGCAACTGACCGAAATCACGCAAATACATCCCTTATCTTTAGTAGTCTCAGTAACTCTAAGACATTGGATAGCTCTTTAGCTTGTAATGCGCTCATGCGCTTTTGAGGTACCATGAGTCTTCCAGTTGTTTGAGATCAATCCATGGTTTTATTAACATTGAATTGCCCATGAGCTGCACTAATTACGATAGACTACTAATTTCCTCTACTTAATGACACGCACGCACGCACGCAAATGATCTAACAGGTGAACGGTTATGCGAACTGATAAGCCACACATCACCCACGGCAAAAGTAGCAAGAATAGCGAGATAGCTCAATGGTTAGAGCGCTTGCATGGCTCAGGATCGAAAGATTTTGGGTTAAAGCCCAGTTATGCGTGCGTCCATTGTGAGAATGAGCTCCTCACAGCTATCCTAGCTTCTACCGCTCCAACAAGGTTGGTATATGCTGGTTATAGCAGTCTGACCTGTCAGTATTATAACTATGAGAAGAGCTGATGCTCCTAAAAATACGGCGAGATTCGCTTCTACGGAAGATCTCTTTGTTTCTGCCACTTCCGCACGCGCAGCTACAAATAAAAAAACACGAGCTTCATCGATGGTTTCTATAATATTGAATGGTATATTGCCATCTTGGTTTGGGCTATAGGTCACCAAGTGAAAAGGCAATTAGTAGGTTTGAGCCTTGGGTAATGCCGATGGATAAGGGCCAAAATCACTATTATATTATTATTTTTATTATTATTATTTTTATTGTTATTATTTTTATTATTCATGCCAGGGGCTTAGCGTGAGTATGATCACGATCCCACCATGCAAGCCCCAGCTCTTACTGCCCAGCCTCTTCCCAGATACAAGCGGTTGGTTAAATTGGGCGAGCGAGTGCATGCGTAAACGGTCGACAGTTTTATTAGG
>Ga0224501_10000922_pt1 | contig 22583 bp, 16 predicted proteins | sample SF_Oct11_sed_USG_4_FD_169105 | JGI IMG/M metagenome (GOLD analysis project Ga0224501, IMG submission 169105) | Sediment microbial communities from San Francisco Bay, California, United States - SF_Oct11_sed_USGS_8_1 | ecosystem: Environmental > Aquatic > Marine > Sediment | place: USA...
CTCTCTCCCTCTCTCCCTCTCTCCTTCTCTCCTTCTCTCCCTCTATCCCTCTACCCCTCTCTCCCTCTATCCATCTACCCCTCTCTCCCTCTCTCCCTCTCTCCCTTTTTCCCTCTATCCCTTTCTCCCTCTCTCCCTCTACCCCTCTACCCCTCTCTCCCTCTATCCCTCTACCCCTCTATCTCTCTCTTTTGGTCAAGGCTCTCCGTTTCAAATCTAAGATCAAATCCGTAGGTCAGCCCAGGTGATTAAAAATGTGATTCCAAAACAACTGGGTGACACCTGACTTGTACATAGAATTTATTGTGGTTCCTTAGCAGTAAAATGGCTCGTTAGATGGAACCAGAGTGCCATGCTCAGTAGATGTAATGGTGACCTATGTTTGTGTTTGTAGTTACAGTCATCACGTACCAAACTAGGCAGGCCGTGCGATATGTGCAAAAACTACGAGATAGAATTACAGTCCGAGCAAAATCGCATAAAATCATTGGATAATCAGCTCGCCCAATCGCGTCAGAATGTAAAAACTCAGAAACGTATCATAGAGGATCTGGAAAATCAAATGAAAGCTCTGGGGGAGGATTATAAAAAGCAGGTTTGTTTTTTTTATCTATGCTGGCTATTTCGTGAATGCGTAAAATCATTTGTGGGTCTGTGGTTTGATGCCATCAAAAGACTAACGACAGATAGGGAAAGAAGTGCTGTTAATAAACTTCATGGAAGAGAGGTGAAGCAGTGGCTGCCGGCAATCCTGTTAGCTCTCTGTGGCTTCCTTCTATGATTTCTATTCCCTCATTGTGTCGGCGTGTCCTGATAAAACTATTTTAATGCAAATCTGTTAACCGCCAGGTTTTTCTTTCAGCTGACGGATATGGCACAGAATCAGCACAGTATAGACGAAAAGGTCTTTGTACTCAAAAGTAATTTTCAAGAAACTTCGCAGGTTTATCAAGCCAAACTGGTGAGTGGCTAATCTTGTCGACATCTTATGCTGTGACGATATTACTAAGGGCTAAGTTCTGATGTATTTATTGTTCAAATATGAGATCTGCCTAAGACTTGGGACTGATGAAGCAGGCCGGTATTACAATGCGAGTCTAGTAGAGCAGGCTGGTAACGCAGACTTGTTACGCAGGCAGTTGTGATTGCAGCTGTCTATAGCGAAGCAGCGCGGTGAGACCCAGAGGCAACTGGAGCAGTTGGAGAAAGAGAATCAGGAGCTGATGGATATCTACTCACAGACTTCAGATGAGATGGAGGATGCCAACTTCATACCCCCGTCCAGTCTGCAGGTATGATCAAAAGATGTCACGGGGTGTCACTGAGTGTGATGGGATGTCACAGCTATCACAACTATCCCATCTGCTATAAGGTGGCGTGAGGTGTCATGGGCTGTCTGGATGTGACCATATAAAGCCCCTTGTAACAACTCTGAGCTCTGATTTTCGGCGACAAAACTGCTGGACGAATGGCCACAGCATCTACACTCTACATCCATAACTCTTGAGTGTTAACCCTGGCCATCGCTCCATCTGACTGTTGCTTCCATATAATGCTGCTGTCACATCACCCAGTTAGCCAACAACCTCACCTTGACTAGTCACATTTGTTGTCGTAGAATGTGTGGATCATGTGATGTAGCCACGACCTTTTCGCACTTTTATGTAGGAGTCGCAAAACGCGTGCCTGGCATACCGGGAGAAACTGTTAAATGCTCGGGTGGCCCGAACTCACCTGGAGACGAAGCTGCAGGCTCAGATACTCTTCCTGAAGGACCAGGCTGTGGCCGAGTCTCTGGATCGGGCGACCACTGAACAGGAACTCAATAAAGAGATAGAACAACTACAGGAGCAGCGAGGTGTGTCTCTCCTCGATTATCACCTTCGCCTTGCCCAGCACATCACAGCCTACACTGGTCTCTTCTCCCCTACCCACACCCAGACCCTGTCACCTAGAGATGTAACAAGATAGAGAATTCTCAAACGAGATCGATCTAGTCCTCTTGAAACGAGATTTAAGAATAACTTCTTCAATTTTGAAATCTCCAGATACCTTTTTCTCTTTTATTGTTTGCTACTGTTGTTTCAAAGTTCTGTCATATTTGTTACTGCCGAGTGACATGTCTGCTTAGACAATTTTCCCGGATAAATAATTTTAATCCTGCTATAGTAATTCAAGCAGAGTTTGTAGATCAATTTCCTGACTACTATTTCTCGGATTACCTCCCCAAGTAACACTCCTTCCACCTTTATTTCAGCCCCTTTCTCAACCTCCTTACATCACTTCTGTCGCCCCTTCCCCGTTTCTTTCCCCGACCTTTCTCCACTCCACCCCTCTACCTGCCAGGACCACATCCCCTCCCAAAGAACGTTTAAAAGAACTTGATTGTGATGATAATAATATTTTATATATATAATAATGGTACTGTACGGCGTTGCAGTGCGAAATGCCAGCATAGACTCAGAGTTACAGAGAGTTTCTGGTAGAAACTCCGAGATGGAGGAGGAAATAGCTCAACTGCAACGCAAACTTGATACAATGACCATCACAGAAGAGCAACTCCAGCTGCAAGTACAGACCCTGCTGGCTGATACGGTGAGAATCGCGTACATACCCTCCACTCTCCCCCCTGCTGCGCCCCCAGCCCAACTCCAACCCTGACCTACCCTAACCCTGGCCCTGTTCTGCCCAAACCCTGACCCTGCACTACCACTTAGTGATCACCCTTGGCATACTTCTGATTCAAGGTGTTGAGAAAATGATACCAGTTACCCTCCTTTCTATGCCCCAGTTACAGAAGATGGCGTAGAGCCCTTTGCAGAAGATGGCGTAAAGTCCTTTGCGGATGCTGCTCTCGTTATGTAAATAATAGTAGATAACTGTGCCATGCATCACTCTATACCCTATGGTATTGACAGAAACAAGCCCAGGAGACAGCGAGACAGTACAAGAACCAGATTTCAAATCTACAAATGGACCTCACCAACAGCGAAGCTGTACAAAAAGATTTTGTTCAACTCTCACAGCAACTTCAGGTACAATACAGCACTATTATCCCGTATATGCTCGCTGTACTGGATATTCCAGGAGGTGAGGCGGCCTCAAATTGTCGGGTTTGATTTCCTCTTTGCCCTATCATTTTCCCCTGTCTTCTCCATCAGATTCATCTCACTGAGACCAACATCCATTGGTTTTTTATGTGGGCATTTGCCAGAAATGCAGCTTGCTGTGACTCGGCTAGCACTGGGCAGGATTGATGACCCCAGTCCCACTCTGCCTGTCTATCCGTTAATTCAGTATGAATTGCAACCTGCATTACCTCAGTCCTTTGCATTCCTCACGGTAGCTATGTTACCTTGTGTAGATTCAGTTGGAGAAAATTCGTCAGGCAGAGACAGAGGTTCGGTGGCAGTATCCAGAGGATGTTACCGAGTGTGTGAACTGCTCCAAGTCCCTAGCTAGTGGCAAGGAAAAAGTAAGAACCTACTTGAATGCCTCCAGCGACATTATTCCCACCTAGCAATACATTAGCTTTACCATCAATACAGTACCTCCCCCAACCAATACATCAGTCTCACTCAAAATCTGTAGCTCCACGTACCCATCGGCTCCACCCACCAATTTTCTCCACCCCAACATTATCTCCACCCCCTAATTCTTTAGCTCCACCCACTAGTACATTAGCTCCCTCAAGTTAGATTATGCATTGAGTGACTAACAGGTGATCAATGCATTATCAGCACCTTTAAGACGCAACACCATATTTTGTAGCATAATTGTATGCACTGCGGAAAAGTGCACTGTCAACAATGCACAAGCCAAGTGATAAAAGCCGGCCCGAACAGGAGAACCACTCGCGTGTGTCAAGTCTGTCACACGATTCTCGTCAATGACGCAGCACCATTTTTTAGTTCCGAACCGACTCGTACTAGCTAGCGAGCAGTATTTTCATTTCCACACTCCATGAGCCTTGCTGAGTATAATTTCCCTTTCTAACAAAATATCTCTGGTGAGCAGCGTATGACTTAGTTGCTGCTATTCTGGTGCTCGATGACTGTGAATTCTACACGATTTTCAGAGTGCGGTTGGCACATTAATGATTTTACGGCTTTTTGTCCTGACCTGTTATCGGTTATAGTTGTCTAGTCAAAATACATTTTCAGATCTGCAGTATGTGATTACAATCTACTGGCCTTTCCTTCATCTGTTGCCAGCCCGGAGTTTATGGGTATGCTGTGAAGATCACAGTGGTACTAGTTGAGTGGATAGTTGAACTCAGCTCAGGGTGTAGAAGTAAAAGAGTATGTGCCATAGAAAGATAGTAAATACAAGCCGAAGTGAACATTACAGCCCTAATGGGCAATCAGCCTGATAAACATTACTGAAACGAGAAGTGGTTTTAGAGAGAAGTTGTTATCCGCACCATGCGAAAGAAAGCTGGAGAGATTAGGGTAATAGGTTTTTATGTGAGGACAATAAACTAATAGTCCACGAAATGTGGAGGGTCAATACACACATTCATATACAAAATAGTTATCCAACCCGCACGCTCTCTAGTTTTCAGCAATTTTTCGTGTTTTGTTTGTGAGAGCATGCGAATTCGATTTGCAGAAATCAGAGCATCAGGATAAAGGAAATGATTGGCTACACAAGAGAGTGAAAGTGAGACTACATAAAGCCCTAGATAGACGCATTGACGAATGTCCTCAGCGGGCTCAGAGCCCTGCTGTACCAGTGTCTGTCTATCTTCACATTGTGTATTTTGATTGCATCCACATTGTCTCCAATCTAGACAAAAATAAACTCAACAAAATCTTGCGATTTTGATAAATAAAAGGACTGTGTTGTACTCAGTCGAAGGGCACCTCTGATATGCTATAGTCCAGAGAGCGGGGCTCTGGGCGTACGTGTACAGGCTCTCTTGTGCAGCAGGTTTAACTAACACGCTCCTAGATTCGCAAAAAATACAAAGATACATAGTAACAATAAACATTATTTCGATAAAAACAAATATGAACTGTTCTCTCTACCAAATGCCATAAAAGTCACCCATACATAATATGGAATGCACTAAATTAGACTGGGTCTGACCCCATTGTATACAAATGCCATCAATATATGCTCAAATACACACTGTCTATATACAGTGAATAACTCAGCTCTGTACCATAATAAACAGCAAATCTATGTTTCGGCAGTTCGGGATTGGGTCCAATAAATCATAGCGGGTTTACCATCACAAGAACATCAGCATAAATAGAGCCTTTATCAACAGAGAAGGGCTCTATTTTAGCGCAGGCAGACACGCAGTGCGAAGCGGTGGCCTATCAATCAGGTATGCAGATTAGTACTAAGCTATCACAACTCTACTAGTACAATGAGCGACGGCGGCAGAAATATCAGAAAATAATATCAAACCATTATGGTGTTATAAACAGATGTGTGATGGGAGCGTAGCTTGTAGCAGTGACGAGTATGTCACTGTGCCAGGTCACATCACTGGGCCGTGTTAGACAGAAAGCGATCAGTAGTGAAACTGGCTGGGTTAGATGTAGAACTTGGAGAACGACACCTTGAGGTGCATTTTGTTGACTCCAAACTCAAAATTGTGCATTGCCTGTCAAAAGATGTGAAATGTGACAAGCTCGGGATTGTGAATCTCTAGTCGGGATGTGCGCTAGAAATAATTGAAAGCAAATCAAACATCGACGAGTGAGTCTAACCGACACACGATGACCATTTCATTCGCTCGCCGAGGGCCGGTTAGAAACACTGAACAGCCAGGTGACAGAAACGGCCATGACGCGAGACTCCCTATCCGTCCGTGTGTCCGGAAAGGATTGAGATTCGTTTGAGTGCAAAACACAGAGATTCGTGTGTCAATGACAGCACTGTGTGATTAGTGAAGCCGTGAACCCTGGGTGGTGAAACATGGAAAGTGGGGTTAGATTAAGGAAACAATCATTCGAAAAGAAAGTCCAACAAGAAAACTGACCAATCAGCGATGATAAACTGAAGCGATTATTAGTGATAGATGAAAAAAGAGTTGGACCCCCAAATCTGCTTTAGGAAATTTTTATAGAAATTGTCTGGTACCCTGTATGAATTAGTGTGTTTGAGCCGAAATTATCACAGGTAAATTGACCACAGTTTGCTCAGGTATTGCAGGATTCGGAACCCGAACTGCTTCTCCGATAGAGATTGTTTGACTTAAGCTCGGTATGGGTCAAAACACAACCAAAAACAAAACTGGTAACAATGATGTAAATCCGTATATAAAATATCAATTATCTATAACGATTGCAATAGATTGTCAGTCATGTAACAGGCGATAGAAGGCTCGGCGTGAGCTGAGAGCTCTTTACGAGCCAGTGAGCTCTATATGAGCTGGTCTGGCTGAAGTGACATGGGGTTTATGATGACTGGTGCCAGTGGCGCGCTGATCGTGGATTTTGAGAAAGATACTCGTAAATGACTAGTCTCACCCAATTGGAAGTTATGCATGCCCTGTAAGACAAAACGATTAGAGAATCAACCTAGAGTGGAGTGAATTTTGAGACAAGGGTGCCTGGTCTCTATACGCATGTTAGTAGTGGCCATATATGCAGCGCGCACAGTGGGTGAACTCAAAGACTGTAAATTCGGTGAAGAGACGTAAACGCCCGCGCTCTTCACCTGAATATTTGAATTATTACCATGAGGAGATCAGATTTTATATCAAGCATTTGATTACAACTGAACATCAGTGAACGTGCAACTTCACCGGTTTACCCACCGTGGGTACTATAAATGCCAACTAACATGGGTGTCCAGGGACTAAGCTAAACAGATGCGTGTCTGCATGTAGCCTTATAAGGATACAAAACAGTTAGACATAAGGTATCCTTAGTTTTACTGAAACTGCAATACTTACAATGAGTCCCATAACAGCATCATCAATTGTTTCCATCTGAATCAAAGCCATTTTGTGGTCTTTCTCAAAGAATTTAAAGGCCATCACATGACCATATTTGGAAAACTCATCCTTGAGCAGTTCTCCTTTTACATCAGGTCTGCAACAACGCAGAAGCTATAACATTCCACACGCCTTACACATGTTTACACTGTCAGTATGCATAAAGTTATATACGGAGTCCATGGTTGCCAACAGTCGGGCTACACATTTCCGCAGTCAGGTCACTCAGTATTTGAAACTAGGAAAACCCTTACCCCTATTAACCCCTTATACTCATTGTCTAGTCAATGAGAACCACATTCCCTATGCTACTAACCGCTATTATTACTATCACTGTTTACGGTGGTTGGTGAGAACTCACGGAATGTTGGACAGATGTAGCGTGGCGGACGGTGGGTAGATGTTCTGGTAGTTCTTGGATCCCTTCTTCTTATATCTATGCAGGGGAGAGTTGGTATAATCCTTAGTTAGTTTCGCTCCATCCTATAAATATCGACCATCGTGGAATTTATACACATACAAGTACATGCATTCCTCTATTCAAAAAGCCAAATGGTGTGCCAGCTGTCTCCCTACATCGACTGCTTTTCAGAACTCCATACTCCAGCTGAAAAACCAATTCTATGCCCCTTCCGTGAACACCCCTAGTACAAAGAGTCACTATTAACTATTACGTAGATCAGACTAGCATCCCAAGCTGGTCAGTTATATACCCTGCATTTTACTACAGTTATTCCTCCACTCACAGAACCGAAATAATCTGTCCTTTATAGTGAAAAAGCCGAGGCCAAATTTAAAAGGAAGAATTTACTAAAGAGGATCCGGTCCACCTGTCCTGCGAAAGTAGGGTTATAAAGGGTTAATTGTAGATATCCTCTACAAGCAGCCTACACCATGATGTAAGATCATTATATGAAATCAAATTTAACATACACAACTTACAGCTTGAAGATCTGTAGGCATCTGAACTATAGGATGCTTAGAAGGAGCCACCCGAATCTGTTTTCCCCACACTTTTATCTTGTCCAAATGAGTCAAAGCTGCAATATATCCATAACTCGGTGAAATAATATCACATTGATTATAATGTTTACCTACTACATCTAGCAGACATATTGTGTATGCACACAGTGGGTGAGTCGCACTGGAGTCATGTCTACAGTAATACAGTCTTTTATTAAATATCATATAGGCTAGGTTAGGTTTATATTATTTTACCTGGATAGCATTTTCTTTCATCTTAACAGTTTGGAAAGTTTGGAACATAAGTAAACAGGTTTAACCTTTTAATGTTTAATAACTATTATAAATGTTAAAAATATTTTTTCTGATATAACCACCACAGTGACGGCCGACCTCTGTATTAGTCATGTCATAATTGCCCATTCATATTTGTCAATTAACTGAGTCTTACCGAGTTGAGCTTGTGTTGGTTCACTGTACTGCAGTAGAGCATTATCCTTCTTATTATAGAGAATCTTTACTCTGATCACATCACCATACACGCCTGCAGTAACCAGTGACATGTGTCACTGCTGTGATGGCATACCATATCCAAATGATGAGTCAAACTGAAGTTATCCTCTCATACAGAAATCATTAAGGATAAAACTAGCTAGAGAAAGAACATTATTGTTGCAATGGTGACACCATGCAGCTGTGCGAGCACAGTGTACACGGGCGTAAGCCAAACAGTGGCGTCGGTTAATAGAAGATGGTATGTTTCTTCTCATGCACCATTCTGCTTTAGTGAAACTGTCAAAACATTGTTGAATCTAACCGTGAAAACCAAGGAAGCTGTGTGAGAAGGTGTGTGTGTGTGAAATCAACATACCAAAAAGGGTAAAGAGGTCGTCTGGCGTTGCTTTCTACTTGTTGTGAATGGAAGAGTAGTAACACAGACAGCCAATCACATCATCCGTAACAAGATGGATGGAACAATCCAATGGGATTCCATAACATGTAGTGGTGGTAGCAGTGGTAGAGATAGCCAAGTCCATACCATGTCAGGATAGCAGAAGATGGCAAATGAAAAGAGAAAAGAAAACACAAAAGATTGAATTGGTTGAATTAAGAGCACCTTTAAAAGTAGTAAAATATCTAACTAATAGTAATAGTGAACTGTCCCGAAAGACAGTCCGGAACGTTTTGTAAAATTAGCACTAGTAAGGGGTGAGTTTACCATAGATGAGGCATGAAGCTACATTCAGAGCTCGTCCATTCACATCACAGGACAAGGAGAAGATGGTCTAAGAGTAACAAACGGCAGCCACGGCGATAACGAGATGAATGCAATCACTTACCTCTTCATCGAGATTGGAGACAAGGATAACACAACCAGCCTGCTGCGCTCCAGGGGGCAGTCGTATCGCGGCCAAGTTAGCAGCCATCTGACTCGCAGCCATTGGTGAGATGCCCATACTCATGAGCTGGTGAGGGTTCAGACCCGGCATGGGAGGCGGAAACTGGCCGGGCAGGCCGGGTAGCCCCTGCATTCCTGGTAACGGAGGGAGTCCTTGCATCGGGCCTAAACCCTGATTTAACTGCAGCTGAGCTATAACAGATAACATGGTCCTTAACAGGACAGACCGAAACAGGAAAGGTGAGTTGAAATAGATGTGCCAAATATCAAGGGGATTATAAACCGAAACAAGAGGCTAGAAGTCATTTTACAAGTCGCCTAGCAAGACCAGTGACATAAAGGCATGTTATTGGTAGGACAAAGGGCTCCATCTGTTAGGAGTTGTCTAACATTACAATGCTCCTGCTAATAAGGGACATATGCGATTTATGCCACCAAGATAATTTATTTACAGGACATTATGGCTGTAAATAAGCAGGTAAGGGAAATATCAATCAGAAAGGTTAGACACGCAGAGCTAAACCAGACTACTAACCTGGGAAAGGCATATGGTGCATTACTTGAGGGGCTGTAAGCAACAAACACCAGTGTTAGTAAGGCATCGACAAACATCAATACGTCAGGGTTGGGTGAGTGCATGGTGAGTTCAGGGTGGGTCCTGTGCCAAGATTAGTAACTTAAAACTGTCCATGGTATCTCATGTAGAAAGCGATTACAGTACAAAACATCGTAAGGCTGTCTATAAAAGGTCTAACACGAAGATTAACATCACCATCCCATAGCAATGTCATTCACGCGTACTAACCATCACCTATGAAAATTGTGCTATTGTTGGTTGATTGCACGAATGTAGCACGCGGGCACCCGTCACAAAAACAGAAAAAAATCCCAACACCAGCTTATTACTGTGCATAGCCCTCACCTCCAGTGGGTGCTGTCATATAAGAAAGCTGCTGACCGAACCCAGCAGCAGCTGACATGGTGGACATACTTGGTGCGAGAGTGGCTACGGGTGTCATGTGAAGATTAGCTGATCGACCTGAGAACGAAATAATGGAAAAAGTGAGAGAAAAGGGGCATCATAGAAAAACAAAAACTAACGAAAAGGGCATCTAGTCCAGTGTACAGAAATTACTACGCCGTGACCCGCCCGCCCCCCAAATTGTAAGCAGAATTCAAGCCCTTGTATGCTGAGGGCCTCAACTAGCCAGAGTCTGGGAGACAAATTTATTAACTGTGCCACTCCCAACTCATGAAATCCTAACCAGTGTGCAATGCAGGTGTCAATGTTTGGTTGGTATTCATTTTCATGCTAATATTTGACAGAGCATTGGCAGAGACAGTGAAATATCGTGAGACAATCAACAACAAGTGCTTGCACAGTGGTTCTCCAGGATGCTGTCAATAATAGCCATGGTTCAATTAAAACAGTGAAACCAATTCAAATATTGATAAAAGTAAGACAGAAATCAATCCGCAGTCGACTTTGATATCTAATTGTATGTTTTCCATGTCAAACAGAGATGCATGTTGGAATTAAACCTATATAATAGTGGCGAAGCTGAAAAAGTTATAAGAAAGGCTTCCTTGTCTGACTGATTGAGTAGTTTCGGTATTATTGCTTTCTCACAGGTTGGCCACACTAAGCCAAGCCTAGTACCCTTCAGGGGGATTTCGATCAGACTCTTAGCTTTCAGTTAGCGCTTGCTCTATTGTGCCATTCGCTGTAAGATGACCATTCTGTGCTATAACCTCTAAAGCCTAAAGTAGTGATGTTATTACACAAACCCTACGGCTATAGAATTCTATGCTAGAGATTAACAACTATCGCAATAGGAGGGTGTATGCATGGCCTGGCAGGTGTAATTAGCCTCTTACACGCACAGTCATGCTTGATTTTCGACTCTTTAAATTTTTAGTAGAAGGATTTTTACCCACTAACAATGATTTTTCACGGTGGCATTTGAGAATCACTCAGATTTTCAGTGATACAATCTTCACACATGGAATAGATAACCTTATCACATTTGGCATGACTTCATTCGGGCAGTGGGTGGAAAAACGGGACGACTCATTCAGTGAGGCAAGCTGTCTATGCACTTGATTCAATTCCAGCCGTAGTATGGACCAGAGATACACATATGATTTTAGGATATCTTTAACTGATAGTTGAGACCAGTGTTTGCGGTGTATACAGTATATACACTGAGAAGAACGTGGGCGACTTTCTCTGCCATATATACAACTGCACTAGCCTACTGCGTGGCTGAACACAAAGGCACCTTATATATAGAAGGGCAAACTAAAACATAATATGTAAAGATCATTTTTTGTGCGAGAAGCATCGTTCCCCATACCAAACAATGATGTATCTAGTAGTGTATCTATGGTCTACCCATCAGTGTTCCCATGATGCACCCAGCAGTGTGCCCATGATGTACCCGGCAGTGTACCCATGATGTATCTAGTAGTATACCCATGACATATCCAGTAAGTGTACCTATGATGTACTCATTGACTCACTAGTAGGTGTCTGCTGCTGCTGGATGCTGACAGGAGAGGGAGCTGACTCTAGGCCTGGTGATTGACTTGTCATAGCCACGCCTTCTCCCGGAGGTAGATTCGGGTTCGTATAGTCTCTTGATTTCTCATTGTTATACTTGACATTCAAATTTGGTAACTTGCTGAAGTCAATCCGTAACGTGCAGCAGTTGTTGTAGATATTCTGACCATCCAATGACTACAAAGAGAGTAACTATTATCACCACGGAGACCATTATCACTACTCGATGCTCCAAGGAAGAATATTCTAACCATCTGGTGGCACTTTGATTCAATATGCCACCTCTGTCAGCCGACTAGTCAGCTATATCTGAAGGTATCAAAGCCGGTTAACTCGACACATGACACGCATAATAAATATTTAAGTAGCGCCATCCATTGTACCAACACCTCCCAAGGGGCTCTTCGTTCAGGATTCAGCCCAAGATCGTGGCCATTTTTTTGTAACCAGAATCCATATTTTCATGGCAAACAGTGACTGGTAGTTTATGTGTCGTGGCGTAGGTATCAGATAACCATTGATGCATTCATTGCCCACAGACAATGGGAATCACCCGGCTCGGATCCGGGTATCAGTTGGCACCCACTAGTCACTGGGATGAAGCTGTTTGTGTTCATGGACCATCGGAGCTGATGACAGAGTATAAGGAGACATGTTCACTGAGCATTCACCACGCTCTCGAGAACGGAGACATAATCACAGTGATATTAAATGACAAACTCGCAATTCACCGCCGTAATTATTACGTCTTAGTTCAAGAAAATTGTACGCTTCAGTCAGTTGGCATAAATATGAGAAAGACTAATTGCAGCATAGGTTCATTGGTACAAGAATAATCACATCAAATTATACTTTGGAAGCAATGCACACTTCATCGTGGCATGGGGCCATCGATTGCGTTCGCTGTAATGCGTTAGCGCAGGAAACTCCACTAGAAGAAGGACTTAAATTTTCACTCACCACTTTTGCTGTTTGTGCAGAGATGGGGTCTGAATACTGTATGAGAGCTTGAAATTGATCTACAATGAAGCATTAGTGACACACTTGAGTTCCATAACTTGTGCACACAAACGCGCCAATTATCATGATAAGCGAACAAAGCAGATAACTCTGATCATCCTGGGGGACTTATAGAGACCACGGTTTGGTGAGCGATCGCTATGGACGCTTAATGCAGACTGTGGAATTTACTTTGGATTTATAGCAGCGACGCAAGTAATCCATGATGGTGCATATCAGTATACTGCACCAGTCTCTTGCCGGGAAGCATCTGATTGGTGCATATGACAAATTAGCACGGCCATGACCCGTGTCTATTAGTGTGGGTAAGTTCCGCATGCACACCGCGTTAAGATGTAGCAAGATAATACTTAACATACTGGGGTACAACTCACTGTTCTTGTTGAAAATAATAATCTTCAGAACTTGACCATATCGAGAGAAAATCTGCAAGAGAAGATTTGTTACATTACTTCTAGGTTTGTTGTGATAGCTAGATAAATAGCAACATGGAGGGGTTTTACAGCTGGAGATAGGAATCATCAGAATAGCCTAATTACTGGTGGCTTCGCTTGACGGGTCAACTATGGCTGTCAGATGGGCTTAGTCACACTTCTCACCAGTCACCAGTCATCGAGACAATCTTTCAGAGTCATTTAAGCTGAATTCTGACACATTTAATGCCGTGTCGAAGCATTGGTGCATGCAGGATGATGTTTCATTAGACCTTTGGCTATACCGAGTGCATTATTAAAGTTCATATACTGTGTAATAGCAGCTGATCTCAGGTATATCTATAACCGCTTGCCTTTACTCGTTATGTAACTTTACATCCTATTAATATGTCAGCCAGCTATTATTTGTAAACTGCTGCGATCTCCTAATTAGTACGACTCAATGCCTTGTCTTACTGGTTAAAACAAAGTGCACGCGATAGAAACAATACACGGGTTTCCTTCTGTTGCTTGGTTTCAATGGAGCCAGCTGAATGTCTCTAGCCGAGGTTGTTTAGACTGCCATGGCCCAGTATAGCGATGGACAGAGAGGTTTAGGTTAATGGAATGGCTATTTGTATTAGCTAAGGGGCCTCACCCTTGAATGCATTATAAGTGTATCACTCAGTAATCCCGACTTGATGAATATGAGTGGATTTACATTCACTGTTTGGTTGTCATAAGCACTTTCAATCAATTCCTAAGCCCAACACCTTACACAATACCAAACAACAATAACACCACTGAGATTAGTGTTGTAGTACCCATGATAGTGTTAGCGTGTCTGGAAACCTTTAAGCAAAAAAGAAACCCTTCCAGGAAGTTCTTCCTGGTACAGATGTTTTGGGTTAACTTACCTGTTTGAGAACATCTATAGTGACTGGATATATAAGATTATCTACTATAATGTGCAGCGCCGTCTTGGGGTCATTCTCTGTGCCGCTAAGTTGGGCTGCGTTCGCTGCTGTAACCGCGGCATTTGCTGCCGGATTCTGCAACCAGACAAGGGAGTCAGCAAGCTAGAACAGACAAAGAAAATGATCAACAGACTGATACACATAGGGCATGGGCACGTTCTGATTCGCAAACACACAGTGCATGGGCCCGTTGTGATTCGCAAACACACAGTGCATGGGCCCGTTGTGATTCGCAAACACACAGTGCATGGACCCGTTGTGATCTTGATACATGCGTTAGCTCATAATGCCACATCGGCGTTAAATGTAGGGCATGGGATTCCCAGACTGTGGCCGTGATAGATTCATCTATTGGTGTAGAGAATCATCTTAGGTATGGGAAAACAAGATAACACATCCATGGAGATGTGACACGGCATTCGGCGTTTCGGCAAGCGGTTTGCGTGGAGTAAGATTTAGTATGAAGCTTAAGTTCCAAGCATCTACGTGTAAATCTCCCATGTCTCCCAAACTGATCGGGTGATGGTCTTTTAGACAATAGTGTATCAGATGAGACAGACATGAAAAAAATTCAAAATGTAACAATACTCTAATTGATCTCTATTAAGCACGGGCTGAATATCACACTCAAAAATTGACTGAAAAATGGCTTGAATGTCTTTGTAAGCATTGTAGCTGTGGGGTTTGTGGCATTGGAAGTAAGCGCTTCAGAAAGGCACGTTTCTATTGTGTTAAGATTGATACTCTGTAGCTTGTCTAGGCAGGCGAGTGTGGAAAATACAAAAGGTAGGCCAAAAATCAAATAAAACTTAATAAGCTATTATACAAACACTACCCACCCTGATGGAGTAATAGCTAAGTCCACCTACTCTCCTAACTGATTGGTATCAGAGGATTCGTGCGCTGGCTATAGCAAGAGAGATCAGATAGCATTTAAGGCTAGCATTTAGCTCAAAGCTTTATGGTATATCATATAACTTAATTGCCTCTATATAAACACCATAACAATGCAGGTTTATGGCTATGAAATGGTACACACACAATAAGAGGAATAAGATGCGGGTCTATACAGTGACGTTTAGTAAGTTGGAGACATTGGTGATTCGGGTTTATTTGATGCTTTTAGCGTTTCACTATGTATATGACACTTTATCCAAGCGATTCGGCATCCATTGAATTTATTCAAATAAAGAACTGAAGTTAGCTAACAGGTTTGTCAATATTGGCTATACTCAACACACTAGTGTCAACCCAACGGGTAAATATTAATAGGTGCTTGAAAGGCTGCAGACAGTTAACTGTCGAGTTTTACCAATATTCATACAGTAAAAAGTTTGAGTCGATGGCTATAGACAGCCATGATAGCTTTAACAGTATTATTGCTATCTATTCACTTACTCGATTGTGGCAACTACCACAATGCATCAAAGCTGGGAAACCCAACCCGGCACTTATCGAGGAATGAATTCCCCGAATTAATAGGAAGTACCATAATGCACCAGACGGAGATTCCCTGAATGCTACTCACTGACGAGAGGTCTCCTTTGAGCTCCTTGTGAGTCTGCGAGAGGAAGATCTGTTGTCCTCTGATGTGCGCCGGCACTGACTGGTGATAGTTAACGCATGTCGCCGCCTGAGCCACCTCTGCCATCTCGATAAACGCCTGCGAGAGAACCGAGTCGAGCAATTAGACTGAGTGACTCTGTGACTGTCGCGGCGAGTAAACAAATGCTCAGCCAGATAAAGGGATCATTTTGTGTGCTCGTCCCTAGTTAAACACACGGTGAACGAGCCCAACACCGGGTGTCAGGTGCTAGGCCGTGATTTAAACCTGGTCTTCAGTGACGCCCTTTACGGGCTGCGCCGACCCCTCAGCTAATTATGATTGAAAGTTTTGCACTCGCTCGCCACTGTTATCGGATTAGCGCATTGTTTTGTTATTAGAAGCGGAGAACTGAACATTTCTTATGCATTTTTTTCACCGACCGCCCGATTATTGATGGCCATATCTTTCATGTATTCTCGTGTCAGATTTGTGCATGAAATCACAATCAGGCATCAGGAGGGCTCAGCCCATTGTGAGAAGGAGGGCGGCCGACGGTTTTATTGATCCCTATTTGGGTTATAAATGAATGGTGCCCAGGGCAGACAGATAATGACTGAAGTGGATGTACCTGTAGAGTGATGCTGCTAATTAGCTAAAGCCAGGACCCCTATAGGTTTGCAGGCAGAAACGCCAACAACCTCATAAAACCAGGCTGTGGCACACGCCAGGCCAAATTAAAATACTTCTGGCAATGGAGGGACTGATTGATAAGTAACTATGGTGATACACCGCGCCAGCGACGGCTCAGCGCAAAGCGACGCTATCATTGTTTTTATTAAGAGCGGATGGATTAGTTAACATCCCTAATCCGAGCCAATAATCCCATTCAGTGAATTTGGGCAGTGTTAGTCACTAGTAAGAGTCAGAGTAAGCCCAAAAAGGAACACAGTAGACCCATTCCTACTAAGTGCCCGTACATAATCCATGATGATCGCTTAAAAGGTCTGATCAGTGGGTACAGTACAGAAAGAAGGCCGTTCTCATCACCCCCGTCTCAGCACTTGGTACTACGTAGGTACCTGTTTCTTAACTCGATTGAGGGCGACGTTGGTGACTTTCCCGAAAGGCACTGCGAGTTGCACTAGCTCAGCCTCTGAGGAGTCGGCTGGCATCCCATTCACTTGGATGACTTTTCCAGGTGCTGTCACCTGGTTTGCATTGTTATCAGTGAGTTGGTCCAGTTTTACCTGAAAGAGGAGAAATGTAGAACTTTATATTAGGCGCAGATACCTCTCCAGATGAACGATGAGTCAGCGAGAGGTAGCGCTGTCAGGTGTGGGCGGAGAGAAGGACTAACGGCTCGCCGAATAGCATAATCGGGACTTCATAACAAAAGAGCTCCTATCGATCTTAACAGTGAGCTCAGACAGAAGGATATGCGCCGGTATTGGGTTCACATTTTAATTCAATCTGTTATCAATAAACTTGAAGAAATTAATCAATTATAATGAGATAAAAGCTGTACCTGGTCTCCCCTAGTCGGAAATAAAACAATCTGAGCTCGGCGAACGGTCTTCTTATCACCAGTGTCAGCGATCGCCTTAATAACTAGATGCCACAATAGTTTTATCGACTGAAGTGACATGGATTTGAAAGCAACTTTATGAAGCAAACATGGCGCAATTCATTGACAAATTTTATGTTTGCCATGAGGTTATATTACACGAACTAATGCGACGAGATTCTGGCAAGAGAGAGAATTATAATAAGCAGGAGAAAGAGTGACACAGCGTACAAGCGATAGGACTGACTCGGTATACCTTCTTAGCATCGCGAGGCTCAAGGTCAGGCGAGAGATCTACTTTAGTCATTCCATTGTTTAGCATCTGGGTTGCAGGGTGTAGCATCTCCTCAGAACCTCTCTGCAAACAGAGCGGGTAAAGTAAGCGCCAGGCGCTAGGCGTGGGAGAGGTGATAATGGCCAGGAATGAGTGCGGATGACACGCATGAAACACGCTTACCAATAATAAGTAGGGTCTATCTTATCCCTCTTCACTAAGAGTTTGATCAAACCAATGAAGTCAACAATATTGTAAAGATAGCTTGAATAGCAAATCAAGCAGTACACTTGAAGCTGATAAAAGCGCCATGACCAAATCCGGAGAGTAAACACTGCATCAGTATGGGTAAGACTGCGACTAGAGGTGACTAGGGGTGACTGATGGAACACCCATCTTACCTTCATCTCCACCTCGATCATGCTGCGTCGGTGGTGTTGGTGCTGGGAGGCGAGGTGCTGTGTCACCTTACCTGTCACTGAGCTGCCGATAACCAGTCTACCTTAGCCACTTACGTGGCAGCAAATATTGACTCGAAACCTAGGAGCCTGTACCACGCAACCCAACCATTGATTCATTGGTTGGTTCCTTCATATGTATATTATACTGGCTTAATAAATACTCGGCACGCATTCGATTGGAGCGCACAGACTGAATATGAACAATAGGAGTTTTACATGGCTTTATCGCCTATTAATACCAACGATGGCCGTTGCGCATCTGTGTCATGCATAAACCATACGCAGCTGCCAACTCAATTCCCAGCGAAACTCTCATCTTTAGTTCTGGTTAAAACTGCTCATAAATATTCACAGCAAGCACATACAACATCGAATAGTTGCTAGTCCCCCGTGACTGATTTGCATACGGTCTAAAGTAAATGAGCGATAAGTGAATAAAGCTAATCCACGGTTTCCTAGCAAGCACCTGCTTCACCTTGTCAGCATCATGATGGCGTGTCAACTTACCTCGCCGATGGGGACGAAATGGCTGCCCACTTACCTCGTTTGAAACAAGATGGCCAGAGGAGAAAGTGGAAAGTAGAGAGCAGCTAGAGGAGCGACGAAGAGAGGAAACAGCGGCGACGGCTGATCAATACCGAGTGATCTGTTCATCTCGGTATGGCTGAGGCCCATCTATTGTTTGTATTTATACATGCTCAGTTTGGGACAATACTCACCTTTGTGCCCGGTACGACGTCTCTGCAACAGAAAATAACAATCTTTGTAATCAGGCTCATCGGAATCTACAGCTGCTTCTAATTCACCATACGAGTAATTATTCCAATGGATTAAAAAATACAAAGTCTTTATCAAAAGGGGTATGCGTTTGATAATGAATTTCCGATCAGCGAATGCAAACATAAAGGGTCATAGCATACAAGTTCTTCAGTCTAATTAGTAGACATTGATACATGATGGGAAAAGACACAATGACTAAGGTTTGAGTGCAATTACATCAGAGCGGCCTTGTCATCTATTCCGCAAAACTGAACGCTAATTGTAGGCAGATTTCGAGTAGCCTGTAGAAGAGGGTCCGCGTTCATGGACTGCATTTACGCGGTGCTTCTAGTGCTATTAAGTTGGCCGAGCACCTAGCAATTACAGAAAATTATATACCGTGATACCATTGCCAAACAGATAGGAAAAGATAATGGAGCTGCTAAATACTCTTAAATAGTTGACAGTCACAGTCATCTGCCTCATGAAGCCAGCCTGCCTATTTGCAGTAAAACCTCGAACTGAATTTACCATATTAGTTTTATTTGTAACTCAAGCAATTGTCAGCAGCGATACTGACAGCGTATCCATTTTTATGAATGTTGTGATTTGTTTTCAGTACTAAACCAATCGCTTGAACCCACACTAAAAATCATGAGATGGGCGTTGGTATTATTTTTGCTTATGCTAGCTAGTGAAACGTTGCCTTGAGCTATTTCAGGTTTTATAGCTCGGCTAAACTGGTCTCAGGGCTTTATGAACTCAACCATGAAACTTTGATTAGAACAAAATGCCAAAAGTTATGAGTCAGGCGCAGTACTGTAGCCTGTTCTCTGTCATATCAAAGCTAAATGATTTCAAATCAGCCTGTCCGAGTGGGCCATTTTATTTTCCGGCTATATGATTGAAAAACTGGTTGGATTTCCACCCCAGTGTTTTGACAGGCAGGTACATACCGCGGTTTAGATATTTTGTGAGGAGTGGATCAGTGGGTTATCTGGCTGCGTCAGCGAGTGTATGGGGAGTGGATTGGCGGGTTATCCGCTAGCCCCTGTAAGTGTATAGGGAGTGGGTTGGCTGTTAACCTGGCTGTTTGGACGAGTGTATAGAGGTGTATTGGCCTGTTTACCTGGCTGCGTTGGTGAGCAGAAGCTGATGTATCGGTTGGAGTCCGCCGCTGGTAAGGGCGTGTTGAGGCGTCTGCGGTATAGATGTTTGGAAGCTGGGGAAGGCTTGTTGATACTGAGGTAGACTCTGTGGAATACCTCCCTGAAGGTTGATGAGCTGCTGTAGTGGGTCGTAGTACTGCTGATTCGGAGGTACGTAGATGTATGAGGCCATTGTCCACGACCTACCTGGTCGAATGTTAGCTGTTTATGACGGAATCTATGAGAGCCAATTTGTCTAAGCCGAGCGAGTCACTCAAACATTCATGGTAAATGCAGCATCCAAGCAAAGATTTTATGTCAATATACCTATGAGCTCAAGCTGTTTGAACAGTGCAGTCTAACTCAAATAGCCAACACTGGTCCATTAGATGGTGTGTACGCGAGATGGTGCGCTGGTATGAGAGACTAACTCGGCTGTAATAAAACAATAAAATCCTCTAGTTATCTCCGAAGTAACGACGGTGAATGACTAGAGAGCTCGGCTAGAGATAATGTGACTAACACGGCGTACCTTACGATATGAGCACAAGGATATAACACAGGCCCATACAGTGGACTGGATTACCCTGCATATAGAATTTATAGAGCATGAACAAACAATTTCGACTCAGCCAATCAAATCACTTGAAGGAACACGCTTGAACCAATGAAGAATCATAATAAAATTAGACACACAAGAATCATCCCTCATTCATAGCAATAAGACTGGATGAGTTTTGTCAAATGACACTAGGTTAGTTGCAGAAAAGAAATTCAAAAGGCTTTTGTTGGTAGTATTTGATAGTGCACTGTGCTCAATAGGTTGAGGCTGTTTTCCCGAAGTATTAGAGACAAGTATGGACTACTGAAGATGGTCAATTATGTATCATGTTTATAACATGGGCCTTAAACAAGCACCTGTCCCAAGCTTTATAACAAATAATAAAACAAACGCAGAGTAGCATCATAGCACAGGCCAGGTGGAGGCCTGCCTACTGGTCGCGGTAGTAATAATGCTCCTGTATCTCAGAACTCATACGCCATTAGCCGGATCAGCTACACCAGGTGGAAACAGAGACTTGAGATGAGGTCTGTCAGTGGTTTATAGATCATGGCAAGCTCTGTTCTGTCTCAGTTTATATACAGCCCTGTCGCCTGATAATCTCTGCTGACACAGAGGAAGGTCTAGGCGGTGGGAAATCATCTGAATGGTCCACCGTTAGAAGATAAATTAACACAAGCCATGATGTGGAGAAATGCAGAACAGGAAACTAGGAGTTACTAAGAGTTAGGAGACCAAGAGGAAATTATAACAGCACAGTGTATTGTGGGGTCAATCTGTTACTAAAGATGGCGGATTTTGCTTCCTTGAACTGATGGATATATCATGTCAATGGAAGCAAGCTGTAGCGTGTGGACATCTGTGACTTATTGGTGATTGGAACGCGTTTGGCGCAGCTGCGATGACAATATTGCCTTAAAGACAGATTCATTTCATTAATTCTGCCTAGGTCCTGAGAGTAAAATAGAAATGTGGAATTGGATTTTAATGTCAACGCTCTCATATCCTTTGTGAAGTAAGATGAGCTGAATAGAACATAGTCTGATATAACGCTCATGGAATAAAAAGATAATAGCTTATGAAGTTGAATGCCATCAGACTCACTAAGAATTTAGATAAGCTAGTTCAGTACCAAGAAACCCCATTGATATCAGCAGATTTGAGCCCCTGCTCCTTCCAACAATACTGACTAGGACAGCGATGGATATGGACGTTGACCATCAGAGCAGCTGTAACTGTTCACCAGCGACCATTGACTCCTCCTCTCCAGTTGAGCACTGTGGCCGAGCGATCGGATAGTCTTGGGCAGATGTGATACTGGCATGTATATTATCCGCACTGCATGCTGCCTTACACACCCCATGGGGAGCCCACGGGAGGTCGTCAGTGTCACACAATCACTTGGAGTTTGCTGATTGATAGGCTTAGAAGGAACTGTGTCTACACACAAAGCAATACCCATATACATACAGATAACCTGTCACTAACTTCTAAATGACAAACGACTTGGGCTCTATTCAGCCAATGTGCCAAGCCTTTCATCAGAAGCAATGTGATTCTGAAATATACCATGCAATAAACTCTAACTACGCGCGAGCACAAAGGCACTAGTTGACAGTAAGGTAGAGCGGAATTGTAACTGATTGGGTGATTTCAGTTATGGGCCATGACCAGAGCAGGGCTCTGTCAGAACTACTGTAATCTGCAGCCTTGATCAGCTGTCCCTGGTCATCAGTTTGTCACTGGTCACTAGAGTGAGCTCTGCTACTCAGATCAACTGACCCCTGGCCAATTAATATAGCATCTACCATCAAAGGCAAGCTGACAATGTGTCAAATCACTTATCAACAGCCCGCATGGCCATAAAAAACAATTATCAATCCGAGGACAGAAATACCAAGCGTATGGCTCATCGACTAACAACCGATAGTAACCCCTCATTTCAAAGGAGCCATGGGTTTGAAACGAGGGATTGTTGA
>Ga0224501_10000923_pt1 | contig 22577 bp, 10 predicted proteins | sample SF_Oct11_sed_USG_4_FD_169105 | JGI IMG/M metagenome (GOLD analysis project Ga0224501, IMG submission 169105) | Sediment microbial communities from San Francisco Bay, California, United States - SF_Oct11_sed_USGS_8_1 | ecosystem: Environmental > Aquatic > Marine > Sediment | place: USA...
TTATCTTTAATTCTCCTTTAAATACAATGTTAATGGGACATAAAGTCAACTAACCGCAGTTATGAACACTGCGTTACCCTGTTCACTTTTGTCTTATTGGGTTTGGAGCTCTAACCAATACAGAAATACAGAAGTTTTCTGTAACATTTCTTTATTCATGTACATGTATACAAGTCACACGAATAGATGATGTGATTCAAGAGCATAGACTTTTAGCGCTTAATTGTTTAGGAGCATCAAACATCAATGAGATGCCAGTTGCTGTTTCAGAAAACGAATAGCAAGGAAGGTGCCGGAGCTGTCATCAGAACAAATCCATGATGAAGCGATGAAGGTAAAAAGGTTTATAACAAGGACGCTGATCAAGGTAATTGTATTTCAGTCAAGTTCAGAGAGATTTCTGTGTTTCATAAGAGTTAGCCATGGTAGCTCAGTTGGGTAAAGGATGTATCCCACTAGCCGTTTGTCATCTTTGTGGCCCAGGTTCAATCCCGGCTGTGGTGGAGTAATTCTACTGACTTTTCCTTGCCGATCACATTCTGCCAAACTGTGCTGAGGCAGTGTTGTAGAAACAGATATTGACTGTCTGTGAGTTTGACCAGTCACATTGGCAGCCCAGTGTACACGCTTTTTGATGACAAAAAATGCAAGTTTAGAGGATAAAGACCCAGAGATTCGACAGAAAAAAAGTCAAAACTAACTAAATTTTTAGCTGAAATGGCATTTATAGATATTATATAGCTTCTTCTTCTTGCTAAGACGTGGAGCGGGTTTAAAGGGGTTAAGCATGACCAAATATGTCTTCACTTGTTCTTAGATTGTGAAACCTACCATGAACAAATAGCCCTACCCATTGCACACACTTAGAGCACTTGGCGACGCACTTTTCAGACCTCAACGCAACAGAGTACACACTAGACTTGTAGTTACACCAGCCATGCCAGAATCGCCTATCGCAAGCAACTCCCTCCGCAGATCCAATGATATTTAGCATCTCATCTATCATCCTAACTTTTTTATTGTGCAATAAAATCTTTCAATCTTTCTTTAGGGAACCATGAGCATTGGGTACCTTATAGGAATGCACAGACCGGTCCATTCTGTGGAGTCTTGAGCACAGGAAAAGCTAAATGTTCTCAAACTGATTATTTCCTCCGAGTTGCTTTGCTTCAATTTCTATGCCTAAAGGGGTATTTACGAATGTTTGAGATCTTTAGAAGCGAAGCTGTTTCATATACATTGTAATGGGAACTTTTACCTCTATACAGTTCTATACCCCAATCAAGATGGAGGTGGCTCCACCCACCTCACATTGCACTTGCGCATTGGCCCCAGTCGTAATGGCCATTCCATGCTCCCATTACTAGACCCTTACGGTAAACCAAATCCGTGGAGATTTGTGTAATTTTCACACCTGAACTATATACCTAGGTTGTATAGTAATTAGCTTTTTATTTGACCCATTTGGGCCGTAGGTATTCGAGTAACTAATATTAACTTTTCGGAAAAAGACCTCTTGATCGCTGCAACGAATGCTAAGTTGCCTCCCTTTAAGAATGGAAACACAACTCTCAAATTGCGTCTATCCTCGACCATGGCTTAACACGTTTAACTGTTTTTTGCTTCTGTTTATATTCCACATTAATGGCAGTATTGTTTCTTGTGCGGTGTTGCAGAGGTTGCTCCCTAGTTAACAGGAAGGCTTTATCGGTGCTCAGGAGTAAATTAGCCCCGATGCCCTTCCTATCACCAACATTGAATTTTTTGGGATCAGAATTTATGATTTAATGCAGGCAAGCCATGAATCCTAACCATTAACCCATGAAATGGGCTTAGCAATATCAATAAATTGTTTTTCAGAAATCTAGAGAGGAATCTGACCAATTACCTGCAGGTAAGACCGGTTGACAGGCGTCTGTCAGTAGCTGATTTCTGGCATTGGTAAGTATTTGTCGCTGACGCCTGTCACCGACGGGTGTCAGCCAGCAACTATAGTGACTTCGACTTCAGTGACTTCGATCTGTAATAGGTATCTCTCAGTAGCTTGGACCTGTCAGTAGCTTGTCTCAGTCAGCGAGTATATAGCGTCTTGTCAGTGGTCAATTAGGAGTAAGATTTCCATCTGACTGCCTTGTTTATTTTTTTTACTTTTACCTTGCCTCTCTGATTTTTTTAAATACAAATTTCCTTACATTCTCACTTGACTTTTGTCAAGTTAACAGTAATTCACCAACGAGGGATCAATTTTGCTGAACCGCAACGGTCAATCACTACTGAAAATGTTGTCACTTGCTGAATGGTTTGGAAGTTGGCCCGCAACTATCCGATGATTTCCAGATGATTGTGTTTTTACTTTTTGGTTTTTTATATCCAATCTGTATTGAAAAAGGAAATCGGTCCTGTTTGGTACCAATGATATGAGGTATCATATGAGTTTGTTCCACCATATCTAAGCTCTCAAACTTGGTAGGAAAAGTCATTTTAGTCACTCATTGATTACTCAGCCATTTCAAAAACATAGAGGACATCTTTGAATTTTAATTTCTGGTTAGCTCATTATAGCTTTTGATAAAAAGTAACGCTCAAAGCCAGTGTAGATCTGTTGACATCGGGCCATCTTAAGTGAAGGGGGATTGTTGGGGGTTTCTAGTCTTTTAATTCGAAGTTACCCTCTCCCGGTTAGAGGTTTAATACCGCACCAGGTCACAGTTCTCATTTTAAAACATGTTGAGCCAGTTGAGTGCCTTTTGTGTGTGCAGGATAACAGGTTCAGTGAAGCCATCAGTATTATTATTAGAGAGGTTGAGGAGCTGCATTTCCATACCTGTAAACGGCAAACACGCCCGCTGCAGCTTGTAGATAATTACTGATGCTATGAACTAATATACCATACATATTAATATATTTTCATATAAATTGTGCACCAGATAAATAGTAATACCGATTCAGAGAGGGTAATGCTTTCATTGAGTAAGTGAATGGCTCCCCGAATATATTACAATGATGCGTGCGCATCCTTTCTTTATCCACTTAAAACCATTGAAATGGTGTGTAAAAGTGTGATTTATAAAATGAGAGGGAGTTTATGCCATAAGAAACAAAAAGTGGTTAAAAAGTTCTTTCTTAAAAAAAACTTGTTTATAAAAACATTGATTCGAAAAATGACTTGTCGCGTAGCGCTGTTTATATGTGACATGGTGTTTTTGCCTAGTTACTCTGTGGCACTCGCATTTCATAGGGACTCTGCCCGATAGCCGATGGGTCGGAAGCGCGGCTTTCTGCATGTATTTCTCGCAGCACCTGGCCAGATGATCCGCCATTGTTGTTATCCCCGCAATGGTGAATCTTTGGCTATATGATCTTAACTCGGGGTAGGTTACCTGTAGGCACAGCCCCTGGAGGCCCTCGAGTTTATATAGCGATGTGTTGCTTATCATAGTGAATCAGGCTGGGGCTGCGTATGAAACAATTGTTCGTATGTGAGTGCAGTAGACTTGGACTAGCGCAGTCGGCAGTACACCAGCACGTTTCAGTTTTATGGGTGTGTAGGCGGCACGTCTGCCTTTTCGAACCCTCTCCTCGACATGATCTTTAAATGTCAGATGGCTGTCGATCGTAAGACCTAAGAACTTTGCTGTCCTTGTGATCTGCACGGACTCATCGCTTATAGACACTCTGTTTCTGATTTTGATTGACTTGTGAACGGACAAGTGTAGGGCAGTTGTTTTCTTGACATTTAAGCTCATGCCATTATTCTTCGACTACTGATGACTGTTAGAGCAGACTGGATACGATCTTCTCCCAGGGAAACATCAATGACGGTTGCACTAGTCCGATGCATAGTCGTGATATTACCTGACGTTACGACATCATACGACATTGTGTTGTCAGCATACTTGACAGTTGGTATGGGCAGCTGCAGATCATCAGCGAATATCAGCCAGAAGATCGGACCACTCAGAATACCTTGTGGAACCCCGACATCAGAGTTCTCCACTTCCGATCGCTGCGCATTTATGATAACCTGCTGGGTTTGATTAGTCAGGAACAGGAACGATCTTGCAATGGCGGTGTCTGTTGAGTTTCATCCCAGGTCAATCATTTTTCCCACCAGCCGGTCATGCTGCATCCTGTCGAAAGCTTTGCTGAAGTCCTTTAGTAGGATTGATACGCACATTGTCTCGCGTCTGTCCAATGCTAGTGTCCAGTCATCAACTGCTTCTACCAGAGCGTCGGTTGTACCTAGCCCTTCTGTGTATGCGAATTGGTTTGTTTGCAGCTTGGTGTGCAGTGAGCAGCGTAGATGCTTGGTGAAGACACTTTCAGCTAATTTGCTGAGGTGATGTAGTAGAGAGATTTGCCGGTAATCTCGGAAGGTGCTGGGTTGTGGGATTTTGGGGAGCGGCTTGATGGCGGATTCCCTTCATCGGTCTGGAAAACTCCCAGTCATTACGATAGTGTTGATATCAGTGATTGGAAGACACAAATCAGTTGCTAAGAGCTGTGAGACCCATGATGAATAAACATCCGGGTGAGTCGCCTGTAAGGTTTTGATTCTTCGCAGTGCTGTCTTTATCTCGCCCACTGATACTGGCTGTGGTGGGAGGCTTTTAGGTAGCTGCACGTCAGAGCGTTCAGGTATGCCCCCGACTTTGAAGAAGTGTTCATTTAGCTTGTTGGCTAGTTTCTCGGATGTATACCAGCTACCATCAACACAGTGACGGTCGGCACTGCTGATCGACTGAGGACAGCCTGGTGTTATGCTGTTTATGGTACGCCACCACCCCTTATGGTCATCTTGCGCAAGCTTACGAAGTGCATTCCTGTAGAATTGACCTTGGGAATTTCTGCTGAGTTTCTTCAGCAAGTTAGCTAAGTACTTCCATGTCGGATGGCCCTTGTTGTACGCATTGTCTTTCGCTCGGCGAATCTTGATGGTCAGGTCTGTTTGTCAAGCGACGTTCTGTGGTTTGACACGCAGTCTTTTCACCGGACAGTGTTTATCTACGATTGATGTTATAGCCTGGGTGTATATTTCCAGCTTTGTGTTCACATTGTCCACGTTTTTTATGCATAACCAGTCATAGTTCGCTACATCAAGCCCGATGGCTACTTTCCTGGACTCAGTAACGCACCTACGAGCTATCGTCCAGAACGCAGTGATGGGTTGGCTATGGACATAAATACAGCAGTGGTCATTGGATACTAGTGGGGCAAGCTTAGATGGTACACAGAATCGAGGCAAATCAGTCAAAATAAGATCTAACGTGGCATCACCCCTCGTATCAAAATCAATGACCTGACTTAGATTGAAAGATGATTGATATTCATCTAGCTCTAGCCGGTTGAAATCACCAGTGACAACAATGTGTGCCGACTTATGTTTAGTCAAAAGTTTCTGTGTTGTGTCAAGCAAGTGATTCCTAGTATCATCACACTTATCTTTGGGCTGTCCGGGCGGATGGTAGACGCAGCAGTAGATGGTCTTTTGGTTGGCTGCAGCTCGGATCAGGATCCAAACGGCTGAGAATGTCGGTGTTGACAGCAACAGTAGCTGTTTGGATGGCAGATTATCCTTCACATACATAAACACTCCGCCGCCAGTTCTATCTTTTCGATGAGCCCAAAAGTGATTGTAGTTATTGATAGAGGCAGTGTGTTGGTTGAACTCTGTCAGCCATGTCTCGATCAGGCATATAATGTCAGGATTTCTCTCCTGTATGTGGACAGCGAGGTCATTTAGCTTGTCATGATTGAGCGAGCGACAGTTGGTTGAATAAGTCATTATATGTTAATTAATAGGCGGAATCGCTACAATTTTGGTTCCATAGCAGGTTATGCAGCTTCATTCTGTTACCTGAGGCAAAGAAACAGGCCTTCATTCTGTGACACTGTTTAATGACCGCAAGAGATCCAAACCTGCTTGGACTTTATATCGCAATAACTTGACATATACAACCGGCTTATGCTGGAAGGCACTGTTGGGGGAGGTGAATTAGGTGAGAAAGAGGAGTGGTACCCCGCCTTAGTTACACCATTACCTGCTCAAGTTGGGTCTCAAACACCCAGTTTCCTATATGACCGTTGGCTAAGAGATAACCTTACCTTAGCTTTCATGGGTGTCTTGGACAAGTAGAGAGGCACTGTGGCTAAGCAGTTAGAGCGCTCACCACTGGTGCTGAAGGTCCCGGTTCAAAACATACTTGAGCACAGGAGTTTTCAAAAACTCTCTCTGTTCACCCAACAGTAATGGAAATACGGCCCTTTTCAGAGAAAAAGAAAGTGAAGGCGGTGAGAAAGGGGAGTGGTGCCCCATATCAGTTATACCATTCCTAGTACAACTTGACTCTTAAACAACCACTTCCCCAATGGCCATTAGTATTCATGGGACAGCCTTTACCTACCTTGACCATGACCTACTCAATGATCATACTTTAGAGTCAAACCAGGAGTTCAACGAAAAAGTACAGCGGCTCTTGGATATAACAAGAAGAAATTGCGCAATGAAGATTGAGCTTAAGAGACAACAGGCAATGCTGGCAGATTCCTGCTCAGAGCCAGATGCAATGGGTAGGTTACTGTGCCCGCTGTGCCGTGAACTCCGCATGCACATCTTTCTTGTCTGTAAGGGTGTAATAAGTCTTTTCAGTTGAAGATGAGATCAAGAAATCTGCCTGTGGTCAAGATAAGATTGAGAAGATTTGGGATTGGTAAAGAATCTCTACATTTTAAGATTAACCTAAGAATTCAAAGTCATTGACAAGCATTGGTGATTGGTATTGTAAAGGAGTACATGTTTCTTTTAAATTGCAACAGTTTTACTTTGTGTTGAGCTTCGTATCATTTTATTATCTATTGAGGTTATTCATTCTCATCTGAGAATTTTGGATCCCATTACTTCCGTACTTTTCTGTTTTGGATCTGCACCATTATATATTGGAGGTCTGCTCATAGAGTAACTTTCATTATGGGTTACAGCAAGATAAAAAAAATATTCCCAATGACTCATTAAAAGGAAATCACAACACTGGCCATTTTCTGCGCAACCCCTTTAATGCACTGTTATTCACAGTGCGACAAAACCGCAGCTACTGATGTTGCTACCTGGACAAAATTGGAGTTGTAGAAGCTGACTATGCCCAGGTTTAATTTCGCTCTACCAGAACACCAGAGTTGGAAATATTGAATACAAATTGGTGCTCATTAACGTTACTCGTGTTGTTTGGTGGAAACTATAACGATTAGCTCATGAAGATTCAGTATTGAAATCAATATCAGTTACAATCGAAATGCATCCGATATTTTGATTCTCTCATCTGGCTCTGCTGCACTCAATGATTTTGAGGTTCGTTAGTACCCAACTAAAATGGTTAGCTTCTAGTGCTAGCTGCATGGTAATAGTTATGAAATTTTATCCACATCCTGGTTTTGGCGAGTTTAGTCAGCTAGGTGACCTCCATATTGAGTGGTGTAACAACAGCGCAACCTATTATTGTTTTTCACCCTAATTAGCATAATTGGTAGCAAAAATTATCTTTTTGTTACACTGAATTTAAAGAAAAGAACTCTTAAAAGATGAAAATAATATTCACTCAATGACATTTTTGCTCATTTTGTATTTGGTAAGTCTGGGAGTTTTCATGCCACATCGCCTTTAGGTGAATCGTGTATTGAGTATCAGCAACGGATTCATTCCTTGCTCTGAGAGTATCAGGTATTTGTAACTGATACATAAAAATCTAGTGCATTGGTATCAGAATATTTGATACACAAAAAAGGAACTTTCTCAACCCTGCAGTGTACCCACTGAGTCAGTGTGAAACAGTAGGTACGAGACTGAATGAATGGCCCTGGGAGGTTGGGGTTCAGTCAACCTAAACCATTCATGTATAACCTATATGAAAAACACCTTGATTCGCATCGTTTAGTCCGGAGAACCACCCGGGGCCTTAAACTTATCATCACGATCGCCACAAATGCTTCTGTGTGGGAGGTGCAATGTAACTCAAGTCAGCAGCTTAGATGCCAGGTCTAATTACAGACAGACCCCTTTTAGAGCTTTTCAGGCATGTTCAAACAATCAAAGCGGTACTGTTTTAGTGGCACAAATAAGAGTCTGTCTATCTTTTTGGTTAACAGCTCATTCAAGGGCTTGGCTTGCAACATGCTCTCTGGCCCTGTGTTAGGTATGAAGGCTGGAGATAATTTTCTCACCAGGTTGTGATTTTTTCAGATGAATCATAGAAGAGGCAAGACAGCCGACCGGCATGTAGACCATGACCAACAAACCATCTGTGGCTAAGTGCACAGGCACATCTATCAAAGTGCCAAATGTTGATGCCCTTTACTGATCTGCCATATGCTAATGCAATCTGATTTTTTCCAATAAGATTAATACAAAATTTTTAAGTCTGACCATATCAATGTTATATAACTGTGAGACTCTTGAAGGTAAAAAAGATATCCCAATCAGCGTTGATTGTGCTAACCATTCGGGCACAGCAGCAGGATCGAATTTCACGTAATTGTGTGCAAGTACATGAGCAAATTCGTGTGTAGAAACTTTTGCTCAGAATTTAGCTAGAGTCATTTCATGTCGGTGAGCTCGAGCCCCTGTTCTGAAAAAAGTTAAGAATATGATGAAGAATGACGGGAACCTCTCTGACTTGGCTCTACGGTCTCCCCATCTCGCTACATACCGAGAAGCCAGATCACCTGCCTGGAAAGTAGGAAACCGACTAATCACGTTGCAGTTTTCTGCATGCTCAAATGTAAGAGCGAACTGCACACAATCTACATTTAGGAAAAACAAGGTTGCCTCATTATCTACTACAAATATTTTGCAAACCAATGCATTGGATGCTGTGGCCTTTGTTCATACTCCACATTATTATTTCCTGTTGAGTGTCCGGGTTGTGGAGTTATCTCCCTGGTAAACATGGAGACTTTGTAAGGGCTCAGGAGCGAATGTTGGATGCCCTTCCTGTTACTGCCATGGGCTTTTCAGGGACTCGAACCAATGACTTGTCATGTGCAAATAGTGTATTCTAACCACCAAGCTATGGCAAATCATTGCATCCGATTAGCAACTTTAATCCATGGAAGTGTGCTCAATTCACTTAAAGTGTACATGAACTGAAACACTGATCTTATAATAAAAACCTATTCGCCCAGTGCTAGACGTTCGATATTCCCACTAATGAAGCGTCTGAGTAAAATAAAACCAGGTGAACAGCACACAGTCAAAACATCTCACATTGTAATAATCAGCCGACCAAATAGTACCCACTCACTGGTGAAAGCTTTAGTACCGGTGGTGTTCATCTTCCGAGCTAACTAATGCGGTTCTAACCGGAGGTCAGTTCTGATTGGCTGAAAAGTAGTTGGCTGTCTCTGCTTGCTTGGCCAGGCGCCTGCTAAACTTATATCTCCCAGACACACAAAAAAATCCAAACAGCTCCCCAACATTTTACTGGTCGTCTGACCAGAAAATCATTAAAAAATAATAAATAAAGTCCCAGTAACGAGACGTTTAGCACCGGTGAATAGGCCTAATGTACCCTTGATCTCATTTCTGGGAAGATCTGGCTCAAAACCTGCTGTTTCAAATGCCTGATAAGGTATGACACAATACGATGGTGAAGTTTAACGATTCTCATCGGCTTCGTTACTATCTAAACACGGAGGCGGCAGTCGAGCCGCTGACTCACTATAGGCTGACTCACAATAATTATGGGCTTATATCATCTAAACAAAAATGAAGTTGTATTTGCCGTTATGGCGATTTGTTTAAAAATTCACTCAATTTACAATGTATTTATGGTTTCAGCCATCTTTTGTAAATTTTTGATGAGGATATGGCCGCTGATTGATCTTGCTTAGCGAAGCAAGGGAATAATGATCATTTAGCATTTTCTGTACTAACTGTACTAGTTGTACTAACTGAACTACCAGAGGGAGGAACTGACCATCATTCTAGTCATTCCTTTGAACTTGTCATGTGCCACCATATAAATAGGAAATAGGTGTGACTATGTAGCTATAACTCACATATACACAAAGATCTTAGCATTGCTGCAATGAGAAATGCGACAGAGGCAGCTGAGTCACCTGCTAAAACCATTTATGAGGAACTATATGGACTAACATATGAGCAAAAAGGTAGGGTTCTTGTATTATCCAGCTTCTCAGAATTAGAAGCATCGGTTCGTTAGGAAGAGTTTCTACCAGGTGACTGCCGCAGGAAAGAAGAGCCTTCGAAAGAAGTCTAAATATTCTCTTGACTAGGATTGACCGCAACGAGCAGGATGCACGGAGAAAGCTTTCAATTGTGTCCAGCTGACAGAAGTGTTGCATGAAAGGTAATGATCATCGCTTGAGACCTATCACCTAACTCAGTGGAGACTCTGCCAGTCTGCGTATTGTGTTCCTTTGACAACTGATAACTAACTGAGCTGTGATACCTGGTCCGTAAGAGTCTAAATGCTTCGAGGGGTTCTGTTTGGTGGCAACTAGAACTAATTTATTTCAGCCTGACTGAAAAGCAGAGAGCTCCAGCAAGCTAGGTATCCTAAAACTGTGCATGGCTCTGAGTTAGTCCTCTGCATCTGCCTTCATGATTTTTTCACGGTATTCTTCTGCGTATGTTCATGACAGAACAGCTGCCAGGAGTGGTGCAGATTTGACCTATATTGAGCCTATTACACTCAGCGTTTCCCAAGGTGCGCCATGCGTCAGTAGCAGATTTTCTGCTTGCACCGGCGTGCCCCACTAGAGAAGGTAACTCTATGGCACTAATCCCTATCACCCATTTGGATGGTACCGCATCTATTTGACAAAGCCAACACCGCAAATATATATATTGCGAGTCTTTGTGCATTTCGATTTGTTTTGTAGCGACCTTGTTCGCAGGACTTGTTATGTTCTACTTTACTGTGCTGTTTTCATATCTTATCGGCTTTGGAGTCTCCATGCGCAGTAGCCGTCAAGCTGAAAAGGCCCACCTAAAGGTTCTCCGTGAGGTATATAAATATGCCATTTTAACATCATAATGCTGTCTGTCGCAGTGAGATGAAAACCATAAACTAATTAAGTCGCAAGTCTGGGCAGGGTTAACTAGTGGAAACTGACCATTCCTGAAATACCCACAGATTTGGCGTACATGAATCACAAGCCACGAGGCTGAATGGAAGAGAATGAGGGCCAGTCGACCCAAGCCACTTTGTTTATGCACCTGCCAAAAGTCAGCTACTCTTCACGAGCAGGAAGAAGGTGGATCTTTAACAACTGCGGGTTGATCATCACCTTCTTCCACTGGTTGAGATATCAGTGATATCAGTATATCGGTGATGTATGCCATTTTACCATTCATTGAAATGACTGCAGATAGAGGAGACAGGACAGAGAGACGTGGAGCTAATGTGGATGAAAAGGGCGGAGGAGGAAGAGAACGCCATGAAGAGAGAGCGAGAACGTGAGTGATTTAGCTTATCAATTAGAGTATTGGTTCAATAGATCAACTGATAATTTTATCAATTTATCAGTTCACTCACTCACTGCTGTGCCCTCAAGCCGGTGGGTAGCTGTCCCTCACATAGCTTGTGTATCCTACTACAGAGATGTCCAGGATGTCTGCAATGTCTCTGGACTATGTTTTCCTTGGCGTGCAGCAAATTGCTCTTCAGTTAAACTGGTCTGATATTAGTTGGCTCATTAGTATATCTGCTTGTGCCCCCATGCCCCAGGATTGACAATCTTCTCCCTGCGTGATGGCTGGTAAACAGTAAAATGCTGGTATTCTTAGGCCTAGGTGTTCAAAGATTTTCAGTTATTCAATTAAATAGGATGAATAAGCATCTTTTGTAGTACATGTATGCGATAGAGAGGTTGCATGATGGCTTCTGTTGTGGTATGTTTTTTAAATTGAGGGATGTTTTGTTTTTGTCTTTATAGAAAAAAAACAGCAGAGAGCACAGAAGTTGGCAATGAAAGGGCAAAGAATTGGTAAGTGTTTCAATATTCGTACCAAGACTCATCTTAGAGAGCATTGTTTCCACGCTGATCAGGCTCTCAATGCTGAATAGCGCGATAGACCGCTTAGCGGTAGAGGGCTGTGTTTGCAAACGTGAGGCCCGAGTTCGAATTCCAGTCACAGCGACAGCGGGTTGTGAAGAAGTAGCTCCTCAGTTCAATTCTACTTCAAAACATAAACGTGTCTCACCATCAGGTGGAGAGCAAATTCTGAATAGCTTGTGATGCTCCATACTAACTCATACTCGGTGAAAAGTAAGTATCTAACATGACAGGTTGATCATACCAATGAAGAGGGCATACGAGTGAAAATGAGCCAAAGAAGGGAATTGCAAGGTGGAGAACAAAAGTATCCAGTCAAATAAATTATGAAGGTTGTTTGTATTGTTTTCAAATAAGTTTGTATTGTTTTTGCGTGATACCATCATCGACCCGAAAAAGGCCTCTAACCATGGGGATGGTGGATTCTCCTTTTAAATGAGGACTTTCTTTGTCACTCGTATGTCAGAGAAAATGGCACCATGCAGGCATATTTAAACAGTGTTTGCAACGAGATTGTCAATCTAACTTATTTTAAACAGCAAAACAAGCGATGGCCGCCCAGGCTCAAGCTCAAGCCAATATGAGGAAGATGCAAGCGCAGCAACAGCAGATGGAATTGCAAAGGGCCCAGAAGCAGCGAGGCCAGAAAAAAAATCAGGCGTATAATTTGAAGGTAGATGGGAATTCAAAACAGAACACACGAAAACACATCATGAAGCCCCCGTCTTTAGAGCCAATCCACGCAGGGGACTATTATGACTATCTATATCAGAAAGCTGAACCCAGTTTGATGACGGCGGGGGATTATGATGAATATAAACATCCTAATTCGTACAGCTAAATCACACCCAGAGTTATGTAACTGTTTAGGTTAAGGCTGCCAACATCAATCCTTTTCATCGGAGGCCTTAGGACCAGGCAAGTCCCACTGGATTCGTATCGATATGTATAGGGATAAAATCAACTCTGTGTTCAAAACTTTTCAAAATTCATGTCACTTGCATAGGTTTTATTGTTAATTTGTTTGTATGTAAATTATGTAGGTTACGCATAAAAATAAATGTCTGCAGTAAATATTGCATATTATCTATGAATATATCACAAACTAAGTAACGTTCTAATCATTCAAATCCTTTTTCATTGTTTGCAGGAAGCTTTCACATTCAACCCAGAAAAATAACATTTTGAATTGAGGTTATTGCCTATTTGTTACAGTTGTTTCACTTCTTGAAAGGTTAAAGCTCATCCCGGTTTCCGACTAGAGATGGGTGGCTGGCCCATACAGCGCGACCGTTTAGTGGCTGAGTTGGTCTCCAGTTATTAATGATTGTGTTGCCTTCTCCATTCTTAAGACGATTTCTAAATGGCTCAATCTAAAAATCATAAACACACTCACGTGTTAGAAATGATCCTGCTCCATGCTAAGCCATAACTAGTCAAAAAACATGTATCTATCCCAACAGCTTTACTATAACAGAAAAGACGCCATACAAAAAAGCTTATTGTTGAGGCTGCGGTACCGAAAGGGCTATGCCTCCAGACTCTAGCCTGGTTTTCGGCGGGTCTATTTTTAGCCCTAATTAGGCGGCTCTACGGTCCCCGAACGACACATATAGAACTATCTTACCTCATTGTCAGGGATGCTGACAATCTCACTGAAGACCGTCCATACGACCTTCTCGTCGCATCCGGGTGTTGTTAGGCTGCCATAATAACGATAAAACAGATCAGTTCTCTTTGGGAAGAAATCGTCGAGTTCGATATCCTCAGCGTATGAGGTCGAATCCTTTCCGGGGATTTCTATCAAATCCTCTGTGATCTCATCCAGCTCGTTAATATGACCTCCTTGGTTTGAGGACTAAATGAGAAAGATGCATGAGTGGCGAACGCGGGAATAGCTTACCTTCAAATAGGTAATATAACTCTATCGGGGGAGGTAAGTCTATGGGGGGATAACTCCACGGATGAATAGCTGTATGGGCGGATAACTTTATGGCAAGATAACTCCATAAATAGAAAATGGAAGGATAACTCTGGGGGATGATAATTCAATGACAGGCTAAGTTGAGTATAGCCAAACTGCATAAAAAGCAAAGTATAAATAATTAAAACTGTGAGGTAGGGGTTGAAGAGCAATTTCCCCTCACTCAATCAGGCACTGGACATTTAGCTGGTTGTGTCTCTTTGGTATTGGAGAGCTCGTGCACTTTTTTGGATAACGAATGAGGCACAGGGCATGGGATATTGTACTTTAATACATGCTATGCTACCTACCTCATGTTCCTGAATAAAAGGCAGGAGTGCTTAGCCATAAATGAGGGTCAATATATAGGTTATAGTTATGCATGGTCGAAATTAATTTATAGTTATTGTCCTTATTGCCAGCAAACCAGGGCAGATCTACTGCATTGGTCATGTGTGCCAGTGGTGGGTGTTAGCTGGTTTGGCTGCATGATTCCAATGAGATTGCAGCAGAGCCTTTGTAATCTTCTTGGACTTTTAACCAAGGTTTTTGTAAACAAGAAATATAAGAAGCTAGTCAGATGGCTAAAGATCACTAGGTGTCGGATTCAAGCCCATTGCTCACATGGAGTAATTAAACAACCATTACTGGTCCAATTCCCGGCTGTGTTAGAGTATCTGAAGGGATTTTTCCTATAGCGGATTCCGTCCTGAGCCAGTGTGGCAGAAAAAGGCTCAATCTCCCCTCAATGGTAACATATAACCTGCGGACATTAAGGAGGAAAGCCTCTGTCCAACCACGGACACAGAGACAATGGCTGAAAAACAACTAAATAAAAAGGAACTTTGGAGTTATCTTACTTTGAAGAGAACGCCGAGTACTGCCAAAGCATCATGGTCTCCGCTTTGCAGGGCATGCTGTAGGCTCACATACTCATCGCTATAATGAACTATATGTAGCTACAACACACGGCAATAAACGCATGATGTATAAAACCTGTTATTACACACAGTGTAAATGGAAATTACCATATAGCTGTTATAGCATGCAATGGAATTTGGTTATTGGGCATAGTACTAGTGTATTATGAAGGTTATCAACGACTGCCAAAAAACGCAGAACCCTTATCCTACACGTAATGTTACAAGGATTAGTTCCAAGATTTGTTCCGGCACAAGAATTTGGCACTTTAACAGCACGAAATGGCTATACGGAATTGACCAATATATAAAACAAGTCCGCAGTGTAAAGAACACTAATCTTGGGCCAGACCCAGATTATCAGATTATGCTTTTGCCATAGTTAAAATCTCCTTTGAGTTGAAGGCCTTAAATTGACGAGCCAATGAATTTCGCTCCGCATCAAACAATAACCCACACTGAACTGAATCTATGTATGAATCCAGAAAAGTAAATATGGTTTTCTGGCAGGATGGGGATGACATCCTAATTGCCCCTGGCTCTGAAACTCAACTTACTTCTAATGCATACTGGTTGCCATTGATTTTGTGCTCGGTTCCGTGCAGTTTGTCTTTGCCCCAGTGGAAATGGAAGCTATGGGCCCAGTAACTGTGTTCCAGCCCTCCACCAGATGTCTTCATTGTCTTTTCAGGCAGCTCAACCACCACTGCAGAAAGTAGATGCATGGTGAATATATAGTAAAGTTCATGAAATTACCGCAATAATCTTTTCCGTTTTATTGTTTTACACGAGTACCAGGCTATCCTATTTAGCGGATACCCTAAGCGCCGAAGGCTTGTTCTGGCTTGTTCTGGCTTGTTCTGGATTGTTCTGGTTTGGTAGGGCCTGGGAATTTAGTGAAGAGCCCAAGATCTAACAATCGCCAGTATAATCCAGTGCCAATGAGCCGTTGTCATTGTAAGTAAAGGCAAAATATAAGCTTGTTAGGAAGCCTAAGTACACTGGGTACATCTACAATCGCCTTGTGGGTTCGCGGAATAGCTCAAGGGTTAGAGCTCCTGGCTCAAAATTGAAAGATTCGGGGTTCAACCATAGTTTCCAGCTCTTACCGCTTCAATAAGCCTCGGGCCTATGAGGTCCGTTACATAGACGGCTATATTCCCACGTATAGCTATAACTTGTTTTTTATCTTTAAGACTCTCCTAAACAGTTATTCCATTGGATGATACCACACTGCAATGACCAATCCTGGTCATTTCCATGACAGATCATAGTAACAAATCATTTTTTCATTCCATTTATTTAACTTTCAGAAAATCTGAGTTCTGGTAAGCTAGAAATGTGATTGGTTCTTAATGGACATTGCAGTACTCGCTCCCATGAGGGATAACTTCTGCAATTTTGTCTGTCTCACTGTCCCTCAGACACACAGACACCTGATTAGGCAGAAGGATGACACAACTCTAATCGGATTACACTTTTCACTTTGATTCCACGCTTAAACTAAAAGAAACGATAACTGCCGACTATTTACATCTTCACGAAGAAATCTCACAAAGTACCAAGATGGGATGGTAATTCACAACAGTGTGCATTTATCAAGGGTATTGCGATTATGTGTCTACAGTGTGGCAAATTATAGAGCAGAATCAACACAAAATGTAAAACTGTACTCTGGTGTTGATGATATCTTATGTGAATCCACTTAGCGTAATTCCAGGATATGGGAAACATTTTTCAATCTGGGTGCGATAGTGCATATGCTGTCATGAGTCTTCTTTATGCGATCATCCTGTTAACACCTGGTCACATTTAAAAATAGGTGATCACAGGGTTAAATGCAGGTTACGTGGTAACTGATGATTGAGTTCGGCTACGGCTACCAAAAAACCCGAAAATGGGAAGGTTATTAGAATTGCAAATTGTGATAAAAAATTGGTACAAAGCCTTCAATAATACGCGGCGCGTGTATGGGTGGCGATGACCTGAAATCTGCTTGTATTAGACCAGTTTTGTTCAAACCACAAACAGACTAGGAAATCAATCATTTATTGTACAGGTTGGTTTCTGATCCCGATGGTAAATGAAATATCAACGATTCACAAGGACAGGGAGTACATGTCATGCTGCTGGCTTTATAGGATAGGTGTGGTATTATCCAATTGAGCGATGGACCTTAGTGCTATATGACTTTTGTACAGGAATGCATAATCCCAATGATCAGAACACTCTCATAGGTTTCGGATCCAAATATTAAATAAAGGAAGCCCACCCATATAGGGCTATGGGGCTGTGGGTGCAAACAGAAAATCCCCTAATGGTGCAGCCTGGGAACCGCTGAATCAAAGACTCAGTAGGCCAATTTCTGCAAGCCCCGGACAGGATAAGAAAGCAGATTTACAGGGACAAGATCGAGAACCGGGACACTAGATCATGTAAACGTAGGTTGACAATAATGCGCAGTTAAACATTAAATACATCAAACTACTTGAATTAGGGTTTAAGGTTTTCATCTGTAAGTCAATTACACCCCATGGCATGATTCCATGCGGCTCAGCAACATTCAACAAGAGGCTCAGGTCCAGCATTATGTAATAGATAAATGGCGATGAAAACCAGCTCGTCCTGTGTGTAATCGATGTACTGAGAAAACTTGTATTTTCATGGGGATATTGCAAGAATCTAACGCAATCTCTGCCTCGGGGAACAATCAAGACAGACTCTTCCTTCCTACTCATCACGCCACCGGTGAATATTTACATACTATTTTTGGCTTCTTTTCGGCATACTGGCACTATAGACATGAATCAGAAGGATCATAGAACTTGTGTTACAAATTTGCTGAGCAAGAGGCTCTAATTGAATAACTAGGAAAACTCTGCGGCTGAGTGGTTGGAGCGCTCACCACTACATGAAGGTCCCGGGTTCAAGACAGCTTCTGCGTGGGACTTTTTCAAAAACTCTCTGTTCTCTCAGCAGGAAATTGGTACTTGGCTCCCTTTAGAAGTTGGGAAGGTGAATGCAGTGAGGAAAAGGAGTAGCACCGCTCCTCAGTTACACCGTTGCTGAGATATGTAGGCTCTCTAACAGCCACTATTATATGGCTTTGTACCAGTGAATTTAACTTTTTAAGGGCCGGGAAACATTTTATAAGCAACACAGAGGAGTGAACAAAGATCTACATGTACTTTGATGAGTGCATACATCACATGGTTGGGTTTACTAACCTGATGATCCGGTATTCCGTATGACCAGATGACCATACATCTTGTCAAAATTCACAAATTGAAATGGTGTCATATTTCTGAACTGGACGTTTTTACTCTGGATATTAATAGGAGATTGCTTCGCTCCATCACAAGCGGGAAATATATCGCCCCACCTCTCTGGGCCTGTAAAGATATAGAGTTACTGGATTGATTATCTCCTCACCCATTTAGTTAGGCCAGTAGATACGCAACTACATCCTGGATGACCTTTACCCAATGCTCTCTTCATAATGTAAGATGACTCAAGGTAGTCAATATGAGGAAATATCAACTAAACTTGGAGGGCATAGACAGCAAGGATTTTATGTAATAAAGATGGGATTTATCAACAGTTTATCAGTATCTTATTGGAAGACCTAAACATAAGCTGGGATTGTCATAAATTTAATTGTCATCCCACAAGCAAATGAATTTCCAGTGCGCGATGTGCACATAGAGAGGTTTTGGGTGTCAAAGACTCTCTCAAGTACATGCTAAAATCCAGCTACATCTATTAGATAAAACATGTCCAGGACAAACACTACTGTGCATGCTATGAATTACTATATCTGAAGTGTAGCAGAATCTAGTAGAAGCACGCATGATCTTAATCACTGCAGATATCTTTGAAACAGCTACCACACCAAGGGTCAAATCAGTGACCTGTAGAACTTTATGTCACTGGTAAAATGTTTCAGAGACCCGCGTGTAGGCCATATACTCGCTATACACACTTCCAGGTACGCTAAGTATCAATGGAGAGTTGAAGTCAATGAGAGGTTCAAACGTACCTGCTACAGCGGCCATATAATCATAGTTCCATGCTGCAAAAGAGTACAAATCGTGAAACAGTTAGCTATGAGTTACGAGTATACCGGAGTCAGGGCAGTACCTAGGCCAAGTTGAGTGGTTGAACGATAAGTTCTTTTTCCTATCTGGTAATGTCGAGTCAATTGCTTCTTTGCATTGCAAAGTATTCAGGCTATGTCAAACGGATGTAAGGTAATAGTGATAGGATTGGTGAACAAATATTGTGCGAGGAAACATGGTTGACATCGGCAAGAGCATGGGAGACATGGTTGTTAAGCTATATAAATATCCTGATATCAATGTGTAACATCTAGCAGTACTCTTTTTTTGGAATTTGAATCATAGCACTAAATAAAGGGGCACCTTCTCTATGGGGGCATGCTGGTATAAGCAGAAAGTCTCCTAATAACGCCCCCTGGAAAATTCCGAACACTTTTTGGAACCCCAGACTATGGTGAGGATATGACTGAAGAGAGACAAATGCATGCATTTACAGCATGCAAGCCTAGCTGTTATTCGGGCTCTATGATAATGCTTGCAAAAGTTTAATCTATCAATTGTACTGGATGCCAAATTGTAAAATCAAACCAGTATGTTAAAAGGATGCGATAAAAGACCAGGGGTTGAGGATAAGCTTTATAGCAAATAATGTCCACTCACCTGGGTTAGCATGAACGGAGAGAATTCCTAGAAGAGCAAGCAGGAGTACGGGCATCCTGAATGATAGAAAGTGCCGAGAATGAGGCGTAGAATGATTGAGGATGCACTATTAAAATGCCAACTTGTAACATTGGACAGTAGTAATTACGTGATCAATTCATAGTGGTAAATAGATAGTGTCCGCTATCTAGTTTCAGATCAGCTGTGGATTAATGGACAAAAGCCCTGCGCTGTAAATAGCAGGGGCGGATTGAGGGTTGTTAAGCTATAATCACCCCCTTAATAACGTACTCATTACTATTACATTATTATCTGAATAGCAGTAGCTTTTTGAGTAATCTTCTTTGTAAGTGTCACAATAAGAGTTCATTTGATAACAATGAACAAACTTAAAAGAAGACCCAAGCCAGATAGTGAGCCTGTCAAATTTCTACCATACAGCTTTTTTAACCCTATCCAACAGCTGCCCAATTTAAGGCACTTGCCTCGTAGTTCTAATCTTTTGATCATTGTAATCATGAGCTTCAATATGAATTCAGAGCATATGTGAGGTCACTGAGAATGTTTGGCCTATACGCAGAGTTGATAGATGAATGTAATCGGGCCATTCTACATCTCTATTGGCCAATTGGGTTCTTAACAAGGGGGCAAGTTTTCTGGTCTCTTTTCCGTGTTTGAGGTCCCTTCATTGTACATTGTACACACTGCGAGAAGCGATGGGCTTCAAACCGGGTTCGATTTCTGGCCCGGTTGAAACCTCTACTCTCCCAAAACCCCAATCAGTTTCGAATTGCGTAGTGAAGTGGAGAATATAACCTACTCCGTGGGGCACACTAGTGCATGAAGAAAGTCCCTTATTGCTACACTCTGAGAAACGCCAAATTCTACCAGCCGCTGATTTTGATCATGATGTGGAAGGATATAGAAGGAATATAGAATGAGTTCAACCTATATAATGTCCTATAAACAGTAAGGTTTTATGTAATCAAATTGGGTTTATCCATTACCCCCCCATGAGAGAGCTAAGCCTAAATATATGCCCCATATTTGGCACCATGTGGGAGTCCAGGGTCATTGAATAACCCTCTCCCCATTATACCCGAACCGATTATATAATTCAATGCTCATGCTGACATACACAGCCAGTTCTTAGTGCCTACGAGAGAGCACATTTTGAACACTACCACACAGCTAGAAAAAGATTGGTCGGATCAGAATGGAGCAAGCTATTGTCATTTTACCAGGTACCCATGGCCGTCCTAGTTAACAGACCGTCTAAGCACGTGGCTTGTTGGAGCGGCAAGAGCTAGGAATTATGTGCACATGAGAATCTCATTCTCACAGCGGGTGCTCTGCATGACTAGGAAGTCTAAACTCAGGATAAAACTCTCTCGCCATTGAGCTATCTCCTTATACTAGACGAAATAGGCAGAATTTTTTCAGCTAATTGCCCATAAAATATTGGCCAGGTATATAATAAAGTCGGTGATAAAAATGGATACTTTTCAGTATTATAGTGAAAATGCTGAAGTAGCAGCGAAACGCAAACGATCAATTAGAAAGTAAAATGGTTTGAGCCCCGACGGATTCTATTGATTATATTATTCTATTTAATCTACTTGATAACATGCAGGACCTGCAGTTAAGTCTTAACTGCAGGTCTTGCAGTTAAGACTTAACCGCAAGTCCTGCAGTTAAGTCTTAACTGTCTGGGAATGGTGGTCTGGCAGGGGTGAAGCTATGGCTCACGGTGGTCTGGCAGGGGTGAAGCTCACGGGATAATAAAATGGGCCTTAGATCGGGTGTCTCTGGTTCAATTCTTAGTTCAGGTGAATTTTTGTCTTTCACAACGCAGTTGTTGGTATCGGTTACCAAAGTTGAATATACGATGCCCACCCATATAGAGTTATACCTTCTCTATCAATTGGGCCCCCCCCCCCCCCGTAGTGCCAAAGACTCAGTAGGTCAATCTCTGCGCACACTCATGTGACGCTCAAACAATCTGGATGAATTTGCGTTCATTTGAGACCAAAGGCGCTGTCACATCTTGGTAACATGCTTTGGTAATATGGTTATCTATGCGACAGGTCAGAAGCCTCAATGTTATATTGGTATAAATATATCTCCCGTATATGCATTCCAGAGAGCTAACTTCTTGGGGCAACATGAGTGCAAGCAGAAAGTCTCCTAATTATACTCATCTCATGCAGGGAAACGCCGAATCAAATAAACTCGGCGGACAAATTTTGCATCACTCCTGTTGTGCCTTTGAAGACACGAAATTACTTCTATCCATTGAAAGGGTGCATGGCGTAGCAGACGGACGAGCTCTAATTGAACCTTTTCCATATGCGCAGTCAGTTCAACCTGGTCATTAGTGGATGCAGCGACTTTTGCTTACACTTTCAGCTACATAATTACAAGATTAGTAGCATGGATGCATATGCCGTCATTGTCCTGTTCCACAATACCAATTTTGTTTCTATAGGTTTAATAGCAACATCTGATTAAATATGTTTTGAGCATAATTTGCTGCAGTTATGGCCTGATATTTTGCACTTTTTTGTGGTTTTCCTAGAAGCTGATTTTGACCACTAACACTTAGTAACAGATAAAAGGATTTGGCCACGCATCCTGCTCGTGTTGTAGAATGCACTCAAACTATGACCTAGAACTTGCAAAGGATGATGAAATCGCTTAAGGAGAGACCAATCCATAGAAGAGTTGCTTTTGACAGAATTTTATGAAAATAAAGTTTTTATTGCCCCACTCAGGCAGTTGATCCTCCTATTCAACAAACTCAAATTCTAAGCCCGAGGCTTGCTCTGGAGTGATAGAAGCTGAGAATTATGTGAAGAGCTCATAGGCATACAGGGAAGGCAGTTTTACTAAGTCTTGAACCCA
>Ga0224501_10000924_pt1 | contig 22573 bp, 36 predicted proteins | sample SF_Oct11_sed_USG_4_FD_169105 | JGI IMG/M metagenome (GOLD analysis project Ga0224501, IMG submission 169105) | Sediment microbial communities from San Francisco Bay, California, United States - SF_Oct11_sed_USGS_8_1 | ecosystem: Environmental > Aquatic > Marine > Sediment | place: USA...
GCTGCGGTTCGCCATCCGCGAGGGTGGACGGACGGTGGGCGCCGGCGTCGTCACCGAGATCATCGAGTAACGGTGGAGTAGGGACGGTTCGGGGACCCTCGCAGCGACCTCGCGAAAGCGCCAGTCGCGGAAAGGGTCCCCGAACCGGGCACACACAACCGGGTACACGGTGGCGACACCGGGACCAACAAGGGAAGCAGATGGCAGACAGGATTCGGATTCGACTCAAGGCGTTCGACCACTGGGTGGTCGATCAGACCGCTTCCGACATCGTTCGGGCGGCACAGAAGACGGGTGCTACGGTACGCGGGCCCATCCCGCTCCCCACGCGCCGCCAACGTTGGACCGTGCTTCGCTCCCCGCACGTGGATAAGAAGAGTCGTGAGCAGTTCGAGCTTCGCACGCACAAGCGCCTCATCGACATCGTAGACAGCCGCCCGCAGACAATCGACGCTCTGACCAAGCTCGATCTGCCGGCCGGTGTCGATGTCGAGATCAAGGTCGACTGACGGAGGAACTCCGGAGATGCCCGGATTGATTGGAAAGAAGATCGGCATGACACGGATCTTTGACGAAGGCGGGGTTCAGATCCCCGTCACCGTCATCGAGGCCGGCCCTTGCCCGGTCGTTCAGGTGAGGACCCAGGATCGGGACGGCTACGAAGCCATCCAGATCGGCTTCGGGTCCAAGAAGGCGAAGCGTGCCCCGAAGGCGGAGCTCGGCCATGCGGCCGTGGCCAACCTCGAGGCTGCCCCGCGCCTTCTCAGGGAATTCAAGATCGCCGACGGCGACGCGTACGAGGTGGGCCAGGAGCTCACCGTCGCGCAGTTCGAGGCCGGTGATCGAGTCAAGGTGACGGGCCATTCCAAGGGCCGGGGCTTCCAGGGCGTTGTGAAGCGCCATGGGTTCGCCGGACGTCCGGGTGGCCACGGGCACCCCATGTCCAGGAATCCGGGCTCGTTGGGTCCGGGTACCGACCCGTCTCGCGTCATCAAGGGGAAGAAGCTCCCCGGGCAGATGGGAGGGACCCGCACCACGGTCCTGAACCTGCAGGTGGTGCGTGTGGACGGTGAAAGAAACCTGTTGTTCGTGAAGGGCGGCGTTCCCGGCGCCCGTAACGGCTACGTTCTGATCTCGAAGTGAGCCATGTATAAGGCGCGCTATTATAAGGCCGACGGAAAGAAGGGGCGGGCGAGGCAACTCCCCGACACCCTCTTCGACGGCATCGTGAACGAGGGGGTCATGCACCAGGTGGTGAAGGCCTATCTTGCGAACCAGCGGCAGGGTACGGCTGCCGCCAAGAGCCGCGGACAGGTGGCCGGCGGCGCCCGGAAGCCCTGGAAGCAGAAGGGGACGGGGCGTGCGCGTCAGGGCACCATCCGTGCGGTGCAGTGGAAAGGCGGCGGTGTCGCCTTCCCGCCCATCCCGCATTCGTGGCGGCAGCGGCTTCCGAAGAAGGTACGGAGCCTCGCGCGGCGCTCTGCCCTGAACGACCGGGCCGAGAACGATCGCGTGGTCCTCGCCGACCTCCCCACCTTCGAGACGCCCAGGACCAAGGATCTCCTCGGGTTCCTGGGTGGGATCGAGACGGGCGGCAAGGTCCTCATCCTGACGGACGGGCAGAATTCCAACCTGTACATGTCGGGGCGGAATCTGGACGACGTCCAGGTGCTGGCTTTCGGGAACGAGTCGGTCTACGACGTTCTCTGGGCCCACACGGTGATCATCGAGCGCAGCGCACTGGATGGCGCCGCGGACGCCGGTAACACGGCCGAGGAGGGCGACGATGCGTGACGCACGGGACGTGATCATCTCACCGGTCGTGACCGAGAAGACCATGGGGCAGATGGAGGCGGGCAACGTCTACACCTTCATCGTCGCCAAGGACTCGAACAAGATCGAGATCGGCCAGGCGGTCGAGAAGCTCTGGGACGTCAAGGTCCTGGACGTACGCACCATGAGGTACGCGGGGAAGTCCCGGCGTTCGTTCATGGGCCGCATGGCGAAGAACTGGAGCAAGGGACGCCGCCCGTCGTTCAAGAAGGCGGTGGTGCAGCTCGCCGAGGGTGAGCACATCGAATTCTACGAGGCCGGCTGAGGATAGGACGGAACCATGGGCATCAAGAAGTTCAAGCCAGTGACTCCGGGGACACGCTTCCGGTCGACCCTCGACAACGAGGTGATCACCCGGAAGGGCCCCGAGAAGGCTCTCGTCGAGTCGCTTTCGTCGTCCGGCGGGCGCAATCACCACGGGCGCATCACGGTGCGCCGCCGCGGTGGTGGACACAAGCGCAAGTACCGGGTCATCGACTTCAAGCGCAACAAGTTCGGCGTGCCGGGGGTGGTGAGCGAGATCGAGTACGATCCCAACCGCTCGGCCAACATCGCGCTGATTCAGTACGCGGACGGTGAGAAGCGCTACATTCTTCATCCGCGGGACCTGAACGTGGGCGACAAGATCTCGTCCGGTCCCGAGGCCGATGTACGCATCGGGTGCTCGCTGCCTCTCGAGCTGATTCCGCTGGGCACCACGGTGCACAATGTGGAAATGAAGCCGGGCAAGGGTGGGCAGATGGCCCGTTCCGCCGGAAGCGGCGTGCAGGTCATGGCCAAAGAGGGCGAGTACGTGACGCTGCGCCTTCCGTCCACCGAGGTGCGCCGCGTACGTCGCGAGTGCCTCGCGACGGTAGGGCAGGTGGGAAATACCGACCACGAGTTGACCGTGATCGGAAAGGCCGGTGCCAACCGGTGGCGGGGCCGCCGTCCGAAGGTCCGCGGTGTCGCCATGAATCCGGTCGATCACCCGCTGGGTGGTGGTGAGGGCCGCACGTCCGGTGGACGTCCGCCCGTTTCTCCGTGGGGTACGCCCGACGGGAAGAAGACCCGCAAGAAGAAGAAGAGCAGCAGCAAGTTCATCGTGCGCGGCCGCAAGCGCGGTAAGGCCACGCGGTAACGCCGACGTAGAGGTCAGGTTCTATGCCACGGAGTGTCAAGAAGGGGCCGTTCATCGACGACCGCCTGCTCAAGCGGGTGGAGGACATGAACAGCCGTGGAGAAAAGAAGGTGGTGAAGACGTGGGCACGTGCCTCCACCATCTCTCCGGAGTTCGTCGGCCACACCGTCGCCGTGCACAACGGAAACAAGTTCATCCCCGTGTACATCACGGAGAACATGGTTGGCCACAAGCTCGGTGAGTTCGCCGCCACACGCCTCTTCCGGGGCCATGGTGGAAAGCTCGCCGACAAGCGGTCCAAGCGGTGAGGGTGCCAACGATGCAAGCGAAGGCGATTGCCCGGCATGTTCGCATGAGCGCCCGCAAGGCGCGGCTCGTGGTCGATCAGATCCGGGGGAAGTCCGTGAACGAGGCGTACGCGATCCTCCAGTTCTCGAAGAAGGGAGCGGCGGAGACGGTGAACAAGACGCTCCGTTCGGCGGTGGCGAACGCCCAGGTGAAGGCCCAGGACGGGGGCGGGCTCCTCGACGTGGACGACCTCGTGGTGAGTGAGGTCTACGTGGACGAGGGTCCGACGCTCCGTCGGTTCCGGGCCGCGGCCATGGGTCGCGCGACCCCCATCAGAAAGCGCACCAGCCACATCACTGTGGTGGTGGACACGAAGGGTGCCTGACGGCATCCCAGACAACAGCGATTATGGGACAAAAGACACATCCGACCGGTTTTCGCCTTGGCATCGTCAAGGAATGGAAGTCTCGCTGGTACGCCGAGCGTGATTTCCCCAGGCTCCTTCACGAAGACGAGACGATCCGCAAGTACCTCCGCCGCCGCCTGAACCACGCGGCGCTGGCCGAGGTCGAGATCGAGCGCAAGCCGAGCAAGATCGTGGTCACGCTTCATACCGCCCGCCCCGGTGTCGTCATCGGAAAGCGCGGCGCCGAGGTGGACAAGCTCCGTGACGAGCTCGCGGTGCTGACCAAGAGCGAGATCTCCGTGAACGTCGAGGAGATCAAGCGCCCCGAGGTCAACGCCTACCTGGTGGCGGAGAACATCGCCCACCAGCTCCGGCAGCGGATCTCGTTCCGCCGGGCCATGAAGCGCGCGGTGCAGAACGCCATGCGGGCCGGGGCGAAGGGGATCAAGATCCAGTGTGCGGGCCGCCTGGGCGGTGCCGAGATCGCACGGACCGAGGGATACAACGAGGGCCGGGTGCCGTTGCACACGCTCCGGGCCGACATCGATTACGCGCAGCTTCCTGCCTTCACCACCTACGGAGCCGTGGGCGTGAAGTGCTGGATCTTCAGTGGCGAGGTCGTCGACGAACGTCGCGGCCGGACCTACTCTGCGGGCGGCTGATTTTTTCGAGGACGGGATTCTTCAATGCTAGCGCCGAAGCGGGTAAAACACCGCAAGACACATAAGGGCCGGATGCGGGGGAAGGCTCACCGGGGCAACAAGGTGTCCTTTGGTGAGTATGGCCTCCAGGCAACCGAGCCGACGTGGATCACGAACCGGCAGATCGAGTCCGCCCGTATCGCCATGACGCGTCATATCAAGCGTGGCGGTAAGGTCTGGATCCGGATCTTCCCCGACAAGCCCATCACCCAGAAGCCGGCCGAGACCCGGATGGGTAAGGGTAAGGGTAACCCGGAGCAGTGGGTCGCCGTGGTGAAGCCGGGGCGGGTGATGTTCGAGCTGGAGGGCGTACCGGAGTCCGTGGCCAAGCGCGCCATGGAGCTGGCCGCCGCCAAGCTGCCCATCAAGTGCCGCTTCGTGGCGCGCGAGCGCCAGCTCTAGGAGACGAGAAGATGAAGGCGGATGACATTCGGACGTGGGACGACGCCGAGATCACGGCGCGTCTAGACGAGTTGAAGGAGGAGCAGTTCAAGCTCCGATTCCAGGCGGCCATGATGGAGTTGGAGAATCCGACCCTCCTTCGTACCCTGCGCCGGGATATCGCCCGGCTCAACACTGTACTTCATGAGCGCACCAGCGCTCAGAACGGGTAAGCGGGAATACGATGACGGAGACGGCCCGGAACCAGCGCAAGGTGCGAACCGGCGTGGTGGTCAGCAACAAGGGTGACAAGACGGTCATCGTGCAGGTGGAGCGGCGGCTGCCGCACCCTCTGTACGGCAAGCAGGTCACCCGTACGAAGAAGTACCACGCCCATGACGAAAAGAACGAGTACCTGGTGGGCGACGTGGTCCGCATCCAGGAGACCCGACCCCTCTCCAAGACCAAGCGGTGGCGGGTCCTGGAGCTGATCGAGCGTCCTGAGTAATCGACGCACGCGAACCAAGATAGAGAGATACTGAGATGATCCAGCAGGAGTCGATCCTCCGGATAGCGGACAACACCGGCGCGAAGTCGGCGCTGTGTATCCGTGTCCTGGGCGGATCTCGGCGCCGCTACGCAGGGGTGGGCGACGTCATCGTCGCGACGGTGAAGGACGCCATCCCCAACGCGGGCATCAAGAAGGGTGACGTGGTCAAGGCCGTGATCGTGCGGACCGCCAAGGAGACCCGGCGGAAGGATGGCACGTACATCCGCTTCGACGACAACGCGGCCGTGATCATCAACCCGCAGGGCGAGCCCCGCGGGACCCGGATCTTCGGACCCGTGGGCCGTGAACTGCGCGAGAAGAAGTACATGAAGATCGTGTCGCTGGCGCCGGAGGTGCTCTGATGATCAAGGTCAAGCCCGGAGCGGCGAAGCGTAAGTTCCAGATCGTGAAGGGTGACCGGGTCAAGGTCATCCGCGGGAACTTCCGCGACATGGAGGGGACGGTCCTCGAGATCATCCCCGCTACCGGTAGGGTTCGTGTCGAGGGCGTGAACATGCGTAAGCGCCATCAGCGTCCCAGCCAGGCGAATCCCGATGGCGGCATCGTCACGTTCGAGGCCCCCATCGACATCTCAAACGTCATGCTCGTCGATCCGGCCACCGGGGAAGCCACCCGGGTGCGTACGCGGATCGAAGAGGATGGCACCAAGGAGAGGATTTCCGTGAAGAGCGGGAATCCAATCCCGAAGCCGCGGTAAAGAGGGATCCGATGGAATCCAGACTGAAGAAGCATTACGAGAACCACGCTCGCCCCAAGCTCCGTGAGGAGTTCTCTTTCGAGAACCCCCATCAGGTGCCGGGGGTCGAGAAGGTGGTGGTGAACGTGGGTGTTGGGAGCGCCTCCAAGGACCAGAAGTACCTGGACTCGGTGGTGGAGGAGTTGGGGCTCATCACGGGGCAGAAGCCTCTCGTGAACCGGGCCCGGAAGTCCATCTCCAATTTCGGCCTGCGCGAGGGCATGCCCGTCGGGGTGTCGGTGACCCTGCGCAAGGACAAGATGTGGCACTTCCTCGACCGCCTCATCAGCACGGCGGTCCCGCGGGTGCGCGACTTCCGTGGGCTCAACACCAAGTCCTTCGACGGCCGTGGGAACTACACCATGGGCGTGAGGGAGCAGATCATCTTCCCGGAGATCAACTACGATCGGGTCAACAAGATCCACGGGATGGATATCACGGTGGTGACGACCACCAACAAGGACGACGAGGCCTTCGCGCTTCTCCGCGAGCTGGGATTCCCCTTCCGCGGACAGGTACCTGAGCAGATCGGCGCGACCGGGGCCTGACCCGCCGCGCACACGGAAAGAGACGAGAGGTTTCAGAATGGCCAGGAAGGCACTCATCGAGAAAGCGAAGCGCAAGCCGAAGTTCGGCGTGCGTATTCGGAACAGGTGTCAACGCTGCGGGCGTCCGCGTGCGTTCCTCCGGAAGTTCGGCATTTGCCGGATCTGCTTCCGCGAGATGTCGCTCCGGGGCGAGATCCCTGGTGTCCGGAAGTCGAGTTGGTAAGGGAATAAGATCGCTATGATGACCGATCCCATCGCGGACATGCTGACCCGCCTACGCAATGCCGGCTCCGCCGGACACAAGTGGGTGGACATGCCCGTGTCAAAGCAGAAGATCGAGGTTGCCCGGCTCCTCGCCGAGAATCACTTCGTCCACGCCTTCAAGGTGTTGGCCGACGGACGGTTCGGGGTGCTCCGCGTCTACCTCAAGTATCACGATGGTGCGCCGGTGATCCGGCACCTGGAGCGGGTTTCCCGTCCCGGGCGTCGGCACTACGTCGGCGTGGAGGACATTCCGCGGGTCCGTAACGGCCTCGGTATGGCCATCCTCTCCACTTCGACCGGGGTTCTCTCGGACCGTGCCGCCCGCCAGCAGGGCGTGGGCGGCGAAGTCCTGGCCCTCGTCTGGTAACAGGTATAGAACGATGTCGCGAATCGGAAAACTTCCGGTCGCCGTGCCCAAGGGCGTGGACGTGAAGCTCGACGGGACCAACCTCACGGTGAAAGGTCCCAATGGAGAGCTCGCGATGGATGTCCACCCCGAGATGCACCTCACCGTCGAGGATGGTGAGATGCGGGTCGAGCGTCCGTCTGAGCAGAAGAATCACCGTGCACTCCACGGGCTGACCCGATCCCTCATCGCCAACATGGTGGCGGGGGTGACGGAGGGCTTCTCCAAGACGCTGGAGATCGTGGGCGTGGGATATCGGGCGGAGGTCAAGGGACGGGGAATCGTCCTGAGCCTCGGCTACTCCCACACCATCGACTACCAGCCGGTGGACGGGGTCTCCATCGAGGTCCCCAACCAGACCACGGTGGTCGTGAAGGGTGCGGACAAGCAGAAGGTGGGGCAGACGGCGGCGGAGATCCGCGGCTTCCGTCCCCCGGAGCCCTACAAGGGCAAGGGCGTCCGTTACCAGGGTGAGCAGATCCGGCGCAAGGCCGGGAAGACGGCTGGGTCCTGACCATGATCAAGTACAGCAAGCTGAAGAAGAGTCGCGCCCTGCAGAGGGAGCGGCGGCACCACCGGGTCCGGAACAAGGTCGAAGGGAGCGCCGAGCGTCCCCGGCTGGCCGTGTTCCGCTCCATCAAGAATATCGAAGGCCAGATCATCGACGACGCGGCCGGCCGGACCCTGGTGGGTCTGTCCAGCCTCACCGCGGAGATGAAGGACTTCAAGGCCGACGGGAAGAACTGGCGGGTGCAGCAGGCCCATGCCGCAGGAAAGCTCCTCGGCGAGAAGGCCAAGGCCCAGGGGATCAGCACCGTGGTATTCGACCGCGGCGGTTACAGGTATCACGGCCGGGTGAAAGCCTTCGCCGATGGCGCCCGTGAAGGCGGGCTGGAGTTCTGATGGCCAAGGATAAGAATCAGTCGAGGCAGCCCCGGGCCCCCCGGGAGAGCGAGTACGTGGAGAACGTCATCCACATCAACCGTGTGGCCAAGGTGGTGAAGGGTGGTCGGCGGTTCTCCTTCTCCGCGCTGGTGTCGGTGGGCGACCAGAAGGGGAGCGTCGGCATCGCCATCGCGAAGGCCAACGAGGTGTCGGAGGCCATCCGCAAGGCATTCGAGCAGGCCAAGCGCAACATGACGAAGGTGCCCGTGCAGAACGGGACCCTCCCCCACGAGATCGTGGGCGCATGGGGTGCGGGCCGCGTCCTCCTCAAGCCCGCGGCGCCGGGTACCGGAGTCATCGCGGGCGGCGCCGTGCGGGCCGTGCTCGAAGCGGCCGGCGTGCGTGACGTGCTCACCAAGAGCCTGGGTACCAACAATCCCATCAACGTCGCTCGCGCCACCATGGACGGCCTGACCCATCTCGTCACGGCCGAGCAGGTGGCATTGGAGCGGGGTGTTCCAGTGGAGGCTATGGGGGTGCGTCGTGGCTAAGAAGAAGGTGAAGCGTCTCGAGATCACCCAGGTCCGCAGCGGGATCGGCCGTCCGGAGAAGCACCGGCGGACCATCCGTGCGCTGGGTATCAAGCGGCACCAGCAGTCCGTGATCCAGGAAGACACCCCTGCGGTACGCGGAATGATCAACCAGGTATCCCACCTCGTTTCCGTCAAGGAAGTCGAGGAGTAAAACTATGGCTGAGTTGCATGATCTGAGCCCGTCATCGGGCTCACACCGTAATCGGAAGCGTGTCGGGCGTGGCCCGGGCTCCGGGTTGGGCAAGACCTCCGGACGTGGTGAAAAGGGCCAGAAGGCCCGGTCCGGAGGGAGCGTGCCTGCCCGGTTCGAGGGTGGTCAGATGCCGCTGCACCGCCGCATCCCCAAGCGGGGGTTCAAGAACTTCAATCGTGTGGAGTTCCAGGTGGTGAACGTTCAGCACCTGGAGCGCGTCGAGGGTGACGTGAATCCCGCGGCCCTCAAGGCGGCCGGGCTGATCCGCAACCTGATCCAGCCGGTGAAGATTCTCGGCAACGGCGAACTCACCAAGGCGTTCAAGGTGGAGGCCCACGCCTTCAGCAAGGGCGCCCAGGCGAAGATCGAGGCCGCGGGTGGATCCGTGGCCGTGCTGTCCAGCTCCACCGAAACCGAGTAATCATGTCGAACAACCCGGTTGCCAACCTCTTCCGTGTGCCGGAGCTGAAGGACAAGATCCTCTTCACCCTGTACATGCTGCTCATCTACCGGATCGGTGCGCACATCACCGTTCCCGGCATCGATGTCGGCGTGCTGCGGCAGCAGTTCGGGGCGCTCGGCAACACCTTCTTCGGAATCTACGACATGTTCGTGGGCGGCGGCCTCTCCCGGGCCACCATCTTCGCCCTCGGCATCATGCCGTATATCTCCGCGAGCATCATGTTCCAGTTGCTCGCCGCGGTCATTCCCACCGTGGAGAAGCTGCAGAAGGAAGGGGAGGACGGACGGAAGAAGCTCACCCAGTGGACGCGGTACACCACGGTGGCGTTGTCCATCGCGCAGGGGTACGGCTACGCCGCCTTCCTGGGCTCCATGCCCGGAGCGGTCATGGTGCCGGGCCCGATCTTCGTGTTCACCACGGTGGTCACGCTCACGGTGGGCGCACTGTTCGTGATGTGGCTCGGCGAGCAGATCACCGATCGGGGAATCGGGAACGGGATGTCCCTCCTGATCTTCTTCTCCATCATCGAATCCTTCCCGGCGGCGCTCGCCCGTACGTGGGAGGCCTTCAGGGTGGGCGAGATCAGCGCGTTCGCGCTGGCCGCGCTCCTGGTGGTGGTGGTCTTCGTGACCGGCGCGGTGGTGGCCATGACCATGGCGGCGCGGAAGATCCCCATCCAGATCCCGCGGAAGGTCGTGGGGCGAGGGCGGATCCAGGAGGGTCAGAAGAGCTTCATCCCGCTTCGGATCAACTCCGCCGGCGTGATGCCCATCATCTTCGCGCAGTCCTTCATCGTGGTGCCGGGTACGGCCGCTGCCTTCATCGACCTGGGTCCTTTGCAGGTGCTGGCCGAGATCTTCCAGCCCCAGACCACGGCGTACTACGTCACGTACGGGTTGCTGATCCTCTTCTTCACGTATTTCTACACCGCCATCATCTTCAATCCGGTGGACATCGCCGAGAATCTGAAGAAGCAGGGCGCGTTCGTGCCGGGCGTGAAGCCCGGCGCGCGCACGGCGGAGTACATCGACCGGGTCCTCACCCGCATCACGCTTCCAGGTTCGGCATACCTGGCCTTCGTGGCTCTGGTGCCCTTCGCGATCTTCGCGTTCTTCAACATCCAGACCTTCTTCTTCGGTGGCACCAGCCTCCTCATCGTGGTGGGTGTGGGTCTCGATACCGTCCAACAGGCCCAGCAGCTTCTCATGCTGCGCCATTACGACGGATTCATGAAGAAGGGCCGGGTGAAGATGCGCGGCCGCCAGCGGTACATGTAGCGGAGCGATGGTCGTAATTCTTCTTGGCCCTCCGGGGGTTGGAAAGGGCACCCAGGCCGTTCGACTCGCCGACAGCGAGGGGTGGGCCCACGTGTCCACGGGTGATCTTCTCCGGTCGGCTCTGCGGGAAGGGACTACGCTGGGAGAGCAGGCCCGCGGGTTCATGAACGCGGGAGAGCTCGTTCCCGACGCGCTCATCATGGACCTGGTGCGTGAGCACCTTGCCGCCCTGGGCCCCGAAGTGGGCATCCTCTTCGACGGTTTTCCGCGGACCACCGCGCAGGCCGGTGGCCTGGACGCCGTCCTGGCGGAAAGCGGACGGAAGGTCGATACGGTGGTGCTCTTCGAGGCCTCCGACGACGAGCTCGTGAAGAGGTTGAGCGGTCGCCGAAGCTGCCCGGAGTGCGGGGCGGTCTACAACGTGTTCTTCACGCCTCCCGAGAACGAAGGGAAGTGCGACCGGTGCGGTGCTGCGTTGCAGCATCGCGAGGACGATGCCCCGGGCACCGTGGAGCGGCGCCTCCAGGTCTATCAAGAGCAGACGGCTCCGCTGGTGGCGTATTACCAGGCGCATCCGGCCGGGGTCGTACGGGTTCCGGCGGAGCAGTCGGTGGACGCGGTGCACGGAGAATTCCGCGCCGCCGTGGGAGTGGGGTGAGGGGCCATGGTCCATCTGCGCACTCCCGAAGAGATCGACCTCATGGCCCGGGCCGGCGCCATCATCGGTGACCTCCTGGCCGTGGTGCCCACGCGCATCCGCCCGGGGGTGACCACCGGCGAGCTGGACACGTTCTGCGAGGAGTTCATCCGCTCCCACGACGGCGCGGTACCGGCCTTCAAGGGCCTGTATGGATTTCCCGGGGCGGTGTGCATCTCGGTGAACGAGGAAGTCGTCCATGGCATCCCCTCTTCGGAGCGGACGGTGGGCGAAGGAGACATCCTCTCCATCGACGTGGGTGTGAGATTGGACGGGTGGTGCGCCGATTCGGCCTGGACGTTCGCGGTGGGCGAGATCAGCGCCGAGGCGCAGCACCTCATGAAGGTCACCGAGGAGTCCCTGTACGCGGCCGTCGAGGCGGCGGTCAAGGGAAACCATGTGGGCGACATCGGTGTCGCCGTGATGGGCGCGGTGGAGGGTACGGGGTACGGGATCATCCGTGACCTGGTGGGCCACGGCATCGGCCGGGACGTGCACGAGGAGCCCCAGGTCCCCAACGTGGGGCGGGCCGGACAGGGGCCTCTCCTCCGGGAAGGGATGGTTCTGGCCATCGAGCCCATGTTGTCGGCGGGTACGCCCGCCATCAAGACCCTGAGTGACGGGTGGACCGTGATCCCGCAGGACGGATCGCTGTCGGCCCACTTCGAGCATACCGTGGCCGTGACGGCAGAGGGACCCCGGGTGCTCACGATGGCCAGGGCAGAGGCTACGGAAGCGCGACTGTCCGGGACAGCTTGAAGAGCGTCCGGCGGCTGGTTATACTACTAAGCTCTGCCACAAACGAACGCGGAGAATGGAATCGTGAAGGTCCGAAGCAGCGTCAAGCCGATCTGTGAGCACTGCAAGGTGATCCGCCGGAAAGGGGTGGTCCGGATCATCTGTTCGCGGAACCCCAAGCACAAGCAGCGCCAGGGCTGAACAGGCCCCGACGCACGAGCTGAGAATATCCAATGGCACGTATCGCCGGCGTCGATCTCCCCCGCGGAAAGCGGATCGAGATCGCACTTACCTACATCTACGGAATCGGTCCCACTCGGGCCCACGAGATCATCGAAGCCTGTGGCGTCGATCCCGACCGCCGTACGCAAGATCTCTCCGATGACGATGTAAACCGCCTGCGGAAGCAGATCGAGGGGACCTACAAGGTAGAGGGCGCGCTGCGCACCGAGGTCTCCATGAACATCAAGCGGCTGTCGGACATCGGTTGCTACCGGGGAATCCGGCACCGTCGTGGGCTCCCCGTTCGCGGGCAGCGCACGAGCACGAACGCGCGGACCCACAAGGGGAAGCGTCGCGCCATCGCAGGAAAGAAGAAGGCTCCGAAGAAGTAGGGAGCATAGAGGTTCCGAACCGCGATGCGGCGTGTGAAGAGGTCCCTCGTGGCCTTGGACTCGCCGCATCCGCATTGTTGGCAAAGAGGATCAGGAAGGCATCGTGGCTAAGCCAAAGACTGTGAAAAAGCGTTCCAAGCGGGTGGTGGAGGCGGAAGGCGTCGCCCATATCCAGGCGACCTTCAACAACACCATCATCACCATTGCCGACAAGGCGGGGAACACCATCGTGTGGGCCAGCGCCGGAAAGGCGGGGTTCAAGGGCTCGAAGAAGTCCACCCCGTTCGCCGCGACCATGGCCGCCGAACAAGCGGGCCGTGACGCGGTCAGCTTGGGCGTGAAGAGGGTGGACATCCTCGTGCAGGGTCCCGGATCCGGCAGGGAGTCCGCCATCCAGGCTCTGGCCAGCGCCGGGCTCTTCATCAAATCCATCCAGGACGTCACGCCGTTGCCGCACAACGGATGCCGTCCCCCCAAGAAGCGCCGCGTCTGAAGCCCCGAGGATAGATCGCAATGTCTCGATACACCGGTCCCGTCTGCAAGCTCTGCCGACGCGAGAACCAGAAGCTGTTCCTGAAGGGACAGAAGTGCTATACCGACAAGTGCCCCATGGAGCGCCGTGCGTATCCCCCGGGACAGCACGGCCCGGCGCAGCAGCGTCGCCGTAAGCAGTCGGACTACGCCAACCAGCTCCGCGAGAAGCAGAAGGTCAAGCGGATCTACGGCGTTCAGGAGCGGCAGTTCCGGACGCTCTTCACCCGCGCGGCCCACGTGCCCGGGATCACCGGCGAGAACCTGCTGGTCGCTCTCGAGTCGCGGCTGGACAACGTGGTCTTCCGGCTCGGTCTCGCGTCGAGCCGCAAGCAGGCGCGTCAGCTCGTGCGTCACCGGCACGTCGAGGTGAACCACCGCATCGTGGACGTTCCCAGCTTCGATGTCTCTCCGGGCGACGAGATCTCGGTGAAGGGCCGCTCCAAGGACCTCGCCCAGATCCAGGTCAGCCTGGAAGCCCGGACCCGTCCCGCCCTCCTCGAGTGGGTGGCTCTGGACGAAAAGGCCCGGGTAGGCCGCATGGTGCGGAAGCCGAAGCGGGAAGACATCCCGTTGGCGGTTCAGGAGCAGCTCATCGTCGAGCTCTACTCGAAGTAATCCCGCGCAAAGGCAGGAGGATATCGTGGAGATAGATCTGACCGGACTCGTACTTCCGGAGCGCGTGGAGGCCGCCGAGGTCTCGGCGGACGGCCGGAGTGCCCGGTTCGTCATCGAGCCCCTCGAGCGGGGTTTCGGACACACCCTCGGCAATTCCGTGCGGCGGGTGCTGCTGTCCTCGCTGCGCGGCGCCGCCGTCTGGGCGTTCCGCATCGATGGCGTGGTCCATGAGCATCAGACCATTCCGGGTGTGGTGGAGGACGTTCACCAGGTCATCCAGAACCTGAAGTCGCTGGTGGTCGTGCTCGACGACGACGTGGACGAGGCGGTCCTCGAGATCCAGGTCGACAAGGCCGGTGCGGTCACGGCGGGCATGGCCGGCGAGTCGCCCTATGCGCGCATTCTCGATCCGGACCACCACCTCTTCACGCTCCAGGACGCGCGCTCCATGCACATGGAGCTCCACGTCAACAAGGGACGTGGATTCGTTCTGGCGGATCAGCATGCCATGCCGCGGAGCGCGCCGGTGGATCTGGTGCGGATCGACTCCATCTACAACCCCGTTCGCCGGGCGAACTTCTCCGTGGAGGAGACCCGCGTCGGACAGCGGACGGACTTCGATCGGCTCACCCTCCAGATCGAGACCGACCTTTCGGTCTCGCCCTCCGAGGCGGTGGCGTACGCGGCCGAGTTGGTCCGCAAGCATCTGAGCTACATGCTGTACTTCGGGGCCGACGGTATTCCCGAAGAGGCGCCCGCGGGCGCGGTGGCCGTATCCGACCGGCTTCAGGATCTCCTCACCCGGTCCATCGAGGATCTGGCGGAGCTCTCCGTGCGGTCCCGGAACAGCCTCCAGAAGGAGAACATCCGCACCCTGGGCGACCTGGTGCGGCGCGACGAAGAAGACATGCTCCAGATCGAGAATTTCGGGAAGAAGTCCCTGAAGGAGATTTCGGACTTCCTCGAAGAGCACGGCCTGAGCTTTGGGATGAAGCTAGAAGATGGCGACGACGGGCGGATCTTCCTGATGCAGGAAGAGCCTGAGACCGCCGGCACCAACGAGGACTAGGCATGCGGCACCGTAAGAAGGGGAGAAAGCTCTCCCGCACCGCCAGCCATCGCAGAGCGACGCTCCGCAACATGGCGGCCAGTCTCTTCCAGCACGAGCGGATCGAGACGACCACGGCCAAGGCCAAGGAGCTTCGGCCGTACGCCGAGCGGATCATCACGCTCGCCAAGCGTGGCGACCTCCACGCTCGCCGGCTGGTGGCTCAGAAGATTCAGGATCGTCAGGTTCTGGGAAAGCTCTTCGACGAGCTGGGCCCCCGTTTCCAGGAGCGCCCGGGTGGATACACCCGCATCCTGAAGCTGGGGAATCGGCGCGGTGATGCGGCAGAGATGTCGCTAATCGAACTCGTCCATTAGTTTCTCCCGCCTCACACCCAACGAACCGATTCCTTTGGAGAGGACGACGGAAATGGTGGACAACGCTTCCCGGCGCGGCGCGGCGGACCTGGGGATGCCCCTGATGATCCTGGCATTCCTGGTCATCGCCGGATTCATGTACTGGCTGAACGTGAAGGCCGCGGCCGAAAAGGCCATCCAGATGGTCGTGGAGACTCCCGCCGAGACCATGGACGCCTCCGGCGCCGTCGTGGTCGTGGGCGAGGACATCCAGATGGATCCCACACCCTTCGAGGGCCAGAAGATCCGTGTGGACGGCCTGTCCGTCGCGGGCCCCGTGGGGCAGCAGGGATTCTGGCTCGCCATGCCCAACGGGAATCCCTTCCTGGTCTCGTATTCGGAGGCTCAGTTGGCCGATAGCGTCGCCTACGAGTTCGGGACCATCGTCGACGTGATCGGAACCATCCACGCCATGACCCCGGAGATCCTCGATGCCTGGACGGCGGCGGGGACGCTGGGAGACAACGACCGCCTCGCGGCTGAGTTCGCGACGCACTACATGCAGGCCGAGGCCGTGACCGTGGTCGAGGAAGCCGGCATGGACGGCGAAGGCTGAGAGAAACCATAACCCGAAGACGGCACCGTCCGAGGAAATAGAACGATGGCCCGAGTGTGCTACGTGTGCGGCAAGCGCCCCTCCACGGGGAACAACGTGAGTCACGCCAACAACAAGACGAAGCGGCGCTGGTTGCCCAATCTCCAGACCGTGAAGATCCAGACGAACGACGGCGAGCGTATGCGCGTCCGGGTGTGCACGTCGTGTATCTCGGCCGGAAAGGTCAAGAAGGCGCCGGCCACCGCGGCCAAAGCCTGACCGAAATCGGGTTCCGGAACGGCGAAGGCCCCTGCGATCTCGGTTCGCGGGGGCCTTCTCCCATTTCGGGTGTACGGTCCGCCCGTTCGTCAAGCAGTTGCCCCGCGGGCCGGAGTTTCGCCTATTAGGTAGACGGTCCGCGGCGGATGGGGACCACATTCCACACAGGCATGCGAGGATTCGGCATGCGCAAGGGCGTCCTTGTGGTACTGGACTCCGCGAACCGGGGGGGAGCGGAGCGTCTGGTAGCGACTACGGTTTCACAACTCCCCCGTGATCGGTACGAGCCCGTGGTGGTATCACTCTCGCCGTCCAACCGGCTGGAGGCGTACCAGGCATTGGACGTGCCCGTGGTGTCCATTCCCGTGGAGACCCGTCGGGACCTCTATGGCGCCATCCGCCGTCTACGGACCCTGATCCGGCGCCGGAACATCCGCGTGGTCCACACCCACCTTCCCGTGGCGGACTTCGTGGGCCGTCTGGCGGCCATCGGCCTCGCCCGGGTGGTGACCACCCTGCACAAGGGGTCGGAAGAGTCCGTGGACGGGATTCCGCCGCGGGTGCAGCCACCGGGTTGGCTCGACGGGCTCACGCGGCGCCGGGGTGTGGACCATTACCTGGCCGTGAGCGATGCGGTGAAGCTTTCCGTCGAAGCACAACTGGGCCTGAGCGGTGTCGAGACGCTCCCCCATTTCATCGACGTGCACGGATTCCACGAGAAGGTCGCGTCCGTGGACCGCACGGTGGTTCGCCGTAGCCTGGGGCTCGACGAGTCCGACGTGGTGCTCCTCCACGTGGGGCGCTTCACGCGGGACAAGGCCCAGGCCCACCTCCTCACCAGCTTCCGCGAAGCGCATCTGGAAGACGGTCGCCTCCGGCTTCTCCTGGCCGGCGAGGGCCCGGAGATGGTGTCCACCCGAGCCCTGGCCGAAGAGCTCGGGCTGGGGGACCGGGTCGCCTTCCTGGAGGCCACCCCCGACGTGTTGTCGCTGTACCGCGCCGCCGACATGTTCGTCTTTCCGTCGCGGGCGCAGTCCTTCGGGATCGCCCTTCTCGAGGCCATGGCGGCGGGGCTGCCCTCGGTGGTGACGTGGGTGGGCGGCGTCCGTGAGATCACCAGCCGCGAGACCTCGCTCATCGTCGAGGTGGATCACGCCACGGAGTTGGCCCGCGCCATCATCCGACTGGCCAAGGATCCGTTCCTCCGGCAGAAGATGGGGCGGTTGGCGGCGGTGCGGGCCATGGCCTTCGACGTGTCCGAGTGGCTGCCCCGCCTGGAGGCGGTCTACGACTCCGTCTGAGATGCACCCCGCCCTCCGACTGATCCGCCCCCATCAGTGGGCGAAGAACCTCCTTCTCCTGCTTCCGGCCGCCGCCGCGCATCGCGTGGGTGAGGTGGCGGTGGGCGGTGACCTCGTCCGGGCGGTGATCTCGTTCTCCCTCCTGGCCTCCGCCGTGTACGCCGCCAACGACGTGGCCGACGCGCCCCACGACCGGCTGCACCCCACCAAGAAAGCGCGTCCCGTGGCATCGGGCGCGGTGGGGACCGGGCCGGCGTTGGCGTTGGCGGGCGTCCTGGCGGGGGTGTCCCTCGCGGTGGCGTGGAGTCTCCCCCGGCCTTTCCTCTGGACCTGGGCGGTCTACCTGGCGCTGACCACCGGGTACTCCCTGGGGCTGAAGCGGGTGGTCATGCTGGACGTCATCATCCTGGCCGCCCTGTACACGGTGCGCGTGGTGGCCGGGTCCGCCGCCGTGGACGTGCCGCTGTCCCGTTGGTTCCTGGCCTTCGCCGTCTTCTTCTTCGCGTCCCTCGCATTGCTGAAGCGCGCCGTGGAGTCGGTGGGCGGGAACGCGGCGATACCCGGGCGCGGGTGGCGGGAGGGCGACCTTCCCGTGCTCACTGCGCTCGGGGCGGGGTCGGCGGTGGCGGCGGCGCTGGTCTATTGCCTCTACATCACCGGAGACGACGTGCTGCGTCTCTACGGACGGCCCGACCTCCTCTGGATGGGCCTCCCCATCCTCCTCTACTGGATCGGCCGCGCCTGGCTCCTGGCGCACCGGGGGGAAGTGCACGACGACCCGGTGGTCTTCGCGCTGCGCGACGGCTCCAGTTGGGGCGCGCTCCTCCTCATGGCACTCACGGTATGGCTGGCGGCGTGAAGCACGTCGTCCTCGTGGGCGCCACCGACGGGATCGGGCTGGCGCTCGCGCGGTCGTATCTGCGCGCCGGTTGGCGCGTGGGGCTGGTGGGGCGGTCGCCCGAGCGGGTGGCCACGGCGCTGTCGGAGATCCCCGTGCCGGCTCCCGGCACCCCCGTCGCGGATGTCCCTGCCGCGGACGTCCCCGCCGCGGACGACACCGGGTCGTTCGGCGGCGAGATCACCACCGCGGTCCTGGATCTCACCGACCGGGCGGCCATCGTCCCCGCGCTGGAGGACCTCCTGGTCCGCATGGGTCAGATGGACCTCCTGATCTACACGGCCGGCGTCATGTCCCACGGGCCCGACGACCTTCCCGAGATGATCACGGTGAACGTCACGTCCGCCATGGACGTCCTGGAGTGGGCCGCGGCGTACTTCCAGGACGCCGGGCGCGGCCACGTCGCCGCCATCGGATCGGTGGCCGGAGACCGGGGGAGGAAGGGGCACGCGCAGTACGGAGCCGGCAAGGCCGCCCTGCACACCTACCTGGAGGGGCTCCGCCATCGCCTGCACGTCCACGGCGTGCGCGTGAGCACCATCAAGCCCGGGTGGGTGCGGACCAAGATGCTGGGCGGAGTGCCGGCCTTTCCGCCCACGATCCAGCCCGACGACGCGGCGGAACGCATTCGCCGCGCGCTGGGGCGGGGAAGCGAGGAGGTGTACGTGCCCGGGTGGTGGAGGTGGATCATGCTGAGCCTCCGCCTGATGCCCCGCGCCCTCTTCAAGCGGATCGCGCCCCCGTGACCGCGGCGGGGCCGCGCGTGGAGGTCCTGGCGGGGTGGGGGATGGCCCACCACGCCCGCAGCCGGGTCTACCGCCCCGCCGACGAGGAGGGTGTGGCCCACGCGGTGAACGACGCCGTGGCCCGCGGTCTCTCCCTCACCGCGCGCGGCGCGGGGCTCAGCTACGGCGACGCGGCCCTGAACCAGGGCGGCGCCGTCGTCCTCACGGAAGGCCTCGCCGGCGTGGTGTCCTTCGATCCCGCGAGCGGACGCGTCACGGCGCGGGCCGGGACCACCCTGCGCGAGCTCTGGACCCGCACCATCTCCCAGGGATGGTGGCCGCCGGTGGTGCCCGGCACCATGGAGGTGACGCTGGGCGGGTGCGTCGCCATGAACGTCCACGGAAAGAACCACGCCCAGTCCGGGGCGTTCGGCGCCCACGTGGAGGGGGTGACCCTCCTGGACGGCGACGGAGCCACCCGACGCGTCACCCGGGAGGAGAGCCCGGCGGAGCTGGCGGCCGTGGTGGGGGGGATGGGGCTGGGCGGCGTCATCCTGGACGTGACCCTTCGGTTGAAGCGGGTCCACTCCGGGTTCCTGGCGGTGGAGGGGTGGGCGACCCGGTCCCTGGAAGACACGCTGGAGGCTCTGCGCGCGGGCGTGGCCGACTCCGATTACACCGTGGCGTGGCTGGACTGTACCGGCGGGCGGGCGGGGCGGGGCGTGGTGCACACGGCGCGGCACCTGGACGAGGGACACCCTCTGGTGGGGGAGGGACTCGACGCCGAAGCGCAGGGGCTCCCTTCCCGCATCGCCGGCGTGCTCCCCCGGGAGTGGGCGGTGGCTCCGCTGAAGGCGCTCAATCGTCCGGCGGGGATCCGCCTCCTCAACGCCGCCAAGCACGGCGCCGCGCGGGTGCGTGGCCGGAGCCGGTACGTGCAGACCCACGCCGCCTTCCACTTCCTCCTGGACCACGTGCCCGGGTGGAAGCGCATCTACGCGCCCGCGGGGCTGATCCAGTACCAGATGTTCGTGCCGGCCGAGAGCGCCCTTTCGGCGTTCTCCGCGGCGCTCGAGCGGCAGCGCGCCCTGGGTGTGCCCGGCCACCTGGCCGTGGTCAAACGGCACCGCGCCGAGGAGTCGGCGGCCGGGTACTGCATGGACGGCTACTCGCTGGCCATGGATTTTCCCGTGGGAAGGGGCGAGGGTTATACCCGTCTCGTTCGCCTCTGCGCGGAGCTCGATGCCGTCCAGGCGGCGTCCGGCGGCACGGTCTACGCCGCCAAGGACGCCGTCAGCGCCGGACTCGGGCGTCTTCCCCGGAAGCACGATCCGCGCTTCTCCAGCAACCTGGTCCGGAGATGGCAGGCCGCGTCTCCCCACCCCCAACCGTGAGCGTGCCCCCATGCGCATCCTGGTCACCGGCGGCGCCGGCTTCATCGGATCCCACCTGGTCGAGCGTCTCCTGGAACGTGGAGACGAGGTCTTCGTGGTGGACGACCTCTCCGCCGGATCGCTGGATCACCTGAAGGCGGTCCGCGACCACCCCCGTCTCCACCTCAACGTGGACACCGTCCTGAACTATCCGATGATGGACGAGACGGTGGCCCGCGTGGACCAGGTGATCCACCTGGCGGCCGCGGAGGGAGTGAAGCGGGTGGTGGAGCACACGGTGGAGAGCCTGACCAACAACGTGCGGGGCGTGGAGATCGTCCTGAACTGCTGTGCCCGCCATGGCGTGCCCCTCTTCTTCGCCTCCTCGGCGGAGGTGTACGGGAAGGCGGTGAACGACCTGGAGGAAGACGCCGACCGCCTCATGGGCCGGACCGGGGAGGTCCGCTGGGGTCACGCCGCCACCAAGGCGCTGGGAGAGGCCCTGGCGCTGGCCTATCACCGGGAGGAAGGTCTTCCCGTGGTCATCGGCCGCATCTTCAACGTGGTGGGCCCCCGCCAGACGGCACAGTGGGGGATGGTGCTCCCCACCCTCGCCGCCGAGGCGCTGAAGGGGGAAGCCATCCAGGTGTACGGCGGAGGCGCCCAGCGGCGGTGCTTCCTCCACGTGGATGACGCCGTGGAGGCCATCATCCGCCTCCTCGGGGAGGACGACGTGGCCGGAGGCGTGTTCAACATCGGCTCCGAGGAGGAGACCTCCATCGCCGAGCTGGCCACGCGGGTGAAGGAGCGCGTGAACTCCCCGGCGCGCGTGGAGTTCATCGCGCGCCCCGACGCGGACGGCGGGAAGGTCCACGACGTGGACCGCCGCCGCCCCGACACCACCCGCCTGCGCGAGGCCACCGGGTGGGCGCCCACCAAGGACCTGGACCGCATGATCGACGACACGGTGGAGTATCTGCGGGGGCGGTGAGGCGGGGGTGGCGTCAGTAGTGGTACCGGCACTGGAGGAAGTCGACGCGACCAGAGATCGGCGCCGAGATGTTTGATCGGTTCCGGCTTTCCGCTCCCCCGGGACTTGATCCTGAACGGGCGATCGTTATCGTCGGGTCCATGAGGAAGGGGAGCCGCCCGGCCCGCCCACGCACCACCACCCGCCATGAAGGAGGAGCGGTTCCTTGCGCTCTGACCGAAGGTTCCGCTCCGCGCTGTGGGGGCTGATCCTCGCCGCCGCCGTGCCGGCCGCGCAGGCCGGTTCCCTGGCCGCGCAGGCCACGTCCAACGTCCCGCTGGACGATCCCGCCTACGTCGACCTGGATGCCCTGGTGTCGGCCGGGCTCACGGCGCCGGTGCACGTGGGCCAGCGCCCGTGGTCCCGCCTCACCTTCGCCCGCCTGGCCGCGTCGGTACCCGAGGAGGCCGTCCTGTCTCCCCGGCAGGGGGAGGCGCTGGCGCGCCTGCGCGAGCGCTTCGGGAGCGAAGGGGAAGGGGCGGTGGCCGCTCCCGGGGTGCGCTTCCGCGAGGTCCGGGCGGACGCCACGTGGGCGGACAGTCCATGGCGGGAGATCCCCAGCTCGGCGTCCGCAAGATCGAACATCGATGGGGACGTGAATCCCCTCCTCCAGGGGCAGGAGGGCCGCCCCCTGGTGGACGGTTGGACCATGGGGGTCGAGCCCTCCGTGGAGGCTCGCCCGGCGCCGGGGCTGGTGGTGGTGGCGCGCCCCCGCCTCCAGTACGCCGGCCCCCGGCGAGCCGACCGGGCCGGCGACGTGGGCGTTCACACCCTCTACGCCCGTGGCGCCATCGGGAACGTGGCCTTCCAGGTGGGGCGCGACCACCTCTTCTGGGGACAGGGCGCCTCCGCCGGGCTGATGGTTTCGGACAACGCCCGCGGGCTGGACATGATCCGGGTGGGGAACGAGCGGCCCTTTCGCCTCCCCTGGCTCTTCCGGCACCTCGGCCCCACCCGTCTCACCCAGGTCATCGCGGACATGGGCGCCGACCGCGACATCCCCCACAGCAAGGTCTTCCTGACCAAGGCGAGCTTCCTCCCGCACCCCGACCTGGAAGTCGGGATCGGGCTCCTCAACCAGCAACTGGGGGAGGGGGCGCCGGAA
>Ga0224501_10000925_pt1 | contig 22572 bp, 21 predicted proteins | sample SF_Oct11_sed_USG_4_FD_169105 | JGI IMG/M metagenome (GOLD analysis project Ga0224501, IMG submission 169105) | Sediment microbial communities from San Francisco Bay, California, United States - SF_Oct11_sed_USGS_8_1 | ecosystem: Environmental > Aquatic > Marine > Sediment | place: USA...
TTTGAGATGTCTAGGATGTCTATCTCCTTGTTATCTTTTGAATCAGCGATTGGATTGTAATTAGAATTCAGGTATCGTTACAGTTTGATTTGTAAATCCTTCGTTGCCCCAGTTGTTTATTGCTTTTATTTCGATGAAATGGTCTCCTGGTTCTAAGTCTTCAGTGAAGGCGAAGCTCTCTATTGCATCACCAAAGCTTCCATCTGTTGGTATTGCTGAAGTCCAGCTGCTTGAGTCTACTCTGAATTCTATGTTTTTGATCTTATTGATTGTTACGTCTTTTCTCCCTATGGGATTGTTGTTTGGACACGGTGTTACAGCAGCTACACCAGCATACTTTGTTGTTTTCTGGGATATTTCTGGGGGTTCAAGGTAGATTCTGGGAAAAGTGTCAACTATATCTTGTATTCCGTCGCCATCGCTGTCACGCCAGCCAACCTGTCCCCAGGTTCCGTTGAGTCCATGAGCTTTACCTGATAGACATCCAGAAATTGGTGTTCTCATAAGGCAATCTGAACCTTCAGCATCAGGAACATTCAGGTAGCCACTCAACTCCGTTTCACCGTTGTACTCATCTGTAGCCCAAAATACATGAGCAACTTCGTGGGCCGCTAACCATTCCAGAATTCTGCTGGTTTTAAATGGAATCTGTAGAGACGGTCCTCCAAAACTAGCAGTAGTCCAAGATCCATCAGCATATCTTCCATCTGGATCGTTAGAAGCGTCAACGATGAACATTATGAAAGCCCAGTCTGTGTTCAGCCTCTTTCTGAGATCATTTACATAGTTTCTTCGTTGGAAATCCCAGTCCTCACCTCTGTACCCGAGATAGTTCAGTGCCTCACTAATCCATAAAACCATATCTCCCAGTGTGCGATTGATCGGCTCATAATTCGTCGGCACCCTGTAATGAATTTCTGTGATAAAGCTTACATTTGCATCAGGATTCTGAGCAGCCCACCAATCCAAGGCAATGTGTATCTTATCAACGACATTCTGTTCTTCCGTAACGTTCCAGTCTTCTGCATTTGAATCGATAGCTCCGTTACTCTCAAGAAAGATTATTCCTACGGCAACAGATCCAATCATGTATTCGCTTGTCTCCCAGTTTCCTGGACTAGGATTTTCTATGGGAGGATTTTCTATCTTGGATACATGTCTGAGGTAAAGTGCACCTGCTAACATACTCGCTGTTGTTAAAGCTATGAGCCATTTCAACATGAACTGTTTCTTCATTGTCTGTAGTTACTATGGGTCTGGCATGTTAATTAAACCGTTCTTCGATTCACGTATCGAAACACCTATGGCTGCTACTATGGTTGATAGATTGCATATCCATTTTTATACACCTAGCGCGCGCTTCTGACTCTTACCAAGGAAACCAGGCACCCGGAGGTGACAGGCTCACGACTGCTCCAGCTACTATTCCAAGGATTGCCCGAGGCACCCAAGACCATTTTGACTCTGTAAAACGATAGACTAACAACGTTACAAGCATAGACACAACTATTCCAACGATAATTCCTTCTGATGGAGTGGGAGCCATTGTCTTACTTCCATTTAGAAACATACAGCGAATAGAATATTTGTCGCTTATGATTTGTAAGATGTGGAAAAGCTATAGCAGAACCAAAAGAGCTAATTAGAATCACAAAAATCCAAATGTTGAAAATACCTTAGGGATTTAAGCCATCTAGATTCAAATGAAGATTCTATCATAACGCATAAAACTAAGGCGTAGACATACCTTGGTTATAGGGGAAGCGATTGAGATGAATAAATGGTATTTTGTTTGTTCTCTACTTATTACAACCATTGCAGTTGAATCAGTAGCTTTTCTAAATTTAAACAACACGCAAGTTTCCTTGTCCTCAGACTATGATCTGTTGAAAAAGGAATATCAGGCTTTGACCGTAGTCCATGATAGCTTATCTGAGAACTATACTACCTTAACAATTCAGTACACTCAACTCATCCAAAACCATACAATTTTAGAAAACAAGTTTAACGACTTAACAGCAAACTACAGCTCCTTACAAGCCCTACATCAGAGCCTTCAAACAAACTATACAAATCTTCAAGCCCGGTATGATTTGCTAGAGTCAAAATTCAAAATCCTTGAAGAAAGCTATAATTCGCTACAGTTAAACTATACGTCTCTTGAAGAGGATTACAACACACTTCAATCCCTGTATGATTCGCTACAAACATTATACGGTGACTTACAAGAAGAACATAACCGCTACGTGGCTGGATACCAAGAATTGCGAGACAAGCTACATCAAAGATGGGACGAACAGAATGTGGAACCTTTCATCACTCCACGAGATCCGCTTGTAAACACTACAGTTTTCGACATTACCGGTAGCTGGAGCAACGCTAGCGATTGGAATGAATATTGGGATGACGTTAAAGCAATGTACGACTGGGTTGTTGACAATGTCGAGTATCGGTATGACGGGCTTTTTCCTATACTTCCTGATGATCCAGCTGATGAAATAGACTACGGGCGTGAGATGTGGCAGTTTCCAAATGAAACACTGATACTTGGAAAGGGAGATTGTGAAGATATGGCTATTCTTTTATGTTCTATGATAAGATGCTATTCCCCAATGCAATATCAAGCTGAATGCATCGGCATAGTAAGCTCTACAGTAGGACACCTTGCAGTTCAAACTCCCGTTAGTGAAGACAAGCTGGTGATATTTGACCCAGCAGGAAAATACTATAGCAGTGACTGGCTAGGAGACATAGTCTTCAACGACATTTCTACAGAGATAAATAATTGGCTAGATTATTGGAAGCCTGAAATGGGAGAAGATGTTTACGTTAATTTAGTTTTCTCAGACTACGTTCATGAAACGTTTACATCTACAGCAGATTACTTATCATGGATGTACAGCAGATAAAGGTCTATACTTTCATGATAGCAACATCACTAGCAGTCACAGTCTACAGACAACGTTCCTTCCACAAGTCATAAAAACTGAAGAAAGAAATAGAGTGAATGATGTAATATGAAAGAGCTGAAGCCGTTGGACCATGAACTTTTGTTTGAATTGCTGAAGAACTCTCGTAGAAGTGATAGAACATTAGCTAAGGTTCTGAAAAGTTCTCAACCAACTATCACAAGAAAGAGAGCAAAGCTTGAAAAAGAACTAATTGAAGGTTATACTGCTGTTCCAAGATGGAAAAAACTGGGGTATGAAATATTTGCAATGACTCTTGTCAAGAGTAAGACAGCTCTTGCGACGAAAGAAAAATATAAAATTGTTCGGAAGAAGGGAATCGAATGGTTGATGAATCAACCCAATGTACTTATGGCTGGCGGATGCCGAGGAGAGGGGGTAAATGCCTTCATGATTTCGGTTCACAAGAACTATTCAGATTACGACGAGTTCATGTATAAATATAGACTTGAATTGGGCGACACCGCAGAGGATGTTAAAACTGTCCTCATAAATCTTGCTGGAAGAGAGCTTTTGAAACCACTCCACTTCAAATACTTGGCAGAAGCAAAATAGTTACACACTCCAACTTGCAAATGTTTTACTACGCTCTCACCATACCCAGATAGTAATACTACTAGCAGTCGTAATCTACAGAAGAAAACATACTGTGTAATAAAAGAAGAATACATGGTATTGTAGGCAAGCATACCCTCTATTCTTTGTTAATTGCTATTTCCCTCCTCTCGCCAAATCTTTAGGAGCTAAATGAACACTCAACTAAGCGCGCGCGTTCAATGGACTGTGTCAAAAACCTTGACGATTTCGTATCCAGTCAACTCTGGTGTTGTGGCAACGATCAAAGATATTAGAAGTGGTGAAGTGAATGATAGTGTTCTATTAGGAACAAGGAAATATTTGTTAAACTGATCTATTAGCAATTAAGAAAGAGATAGGGGCTATCTTCGAATTCACAAACATTCTGTAGGCTTCACAGAAAGAAAAAGGCATAATGCTTCACACATCTATAGTGGCTGATTATAGATTCAGATTCAAGCTTCACAAGATATTTCACGATCAGTGCTTGCCATATATACCTAGACAATTAGGGAATTTTGTGGAAACACACATGACGAAAGGTCAAATAGAATCGAAGGGATACTCAATAATGTCGATAGGTATAGTGCTGATTTGTATCTCCTTCTTATTCATGTTTGTTGGTTCATACTTTAGCAATCCAGGATTCTCAGACTTGATTTCTTGGGGAAGTGCAATAATGGGCCTAAGCATCCTAATCACAGTAGCAGGCGTAGTAGTGAGAGCGATTGAGAAGACCCCTTCTCCACAATTGATTTCGTCTACTTCACAACATTCTGCAGTAACAAAAGAAAAGGAAACAATTGTCAAAGAAGTCGTGATGATTCCTTGTAAGTATTGCGGTGGACTGATGCCTCAAACATCAATCTACTGTCCACATTGTGGAGCTAAAAGAAAGGCTTAATTGATTGCTGAATGTTGAAGACAACAAAGCTTCCTCCACTTCACAAACATTCTAGGGACTTCAAAGAAAGAAAACTTCACAAGAATAATGTTTCACGTAGAACATTATGGCTTCTTCTTCTCAAATAATGGTCTCTTCATTTCTTTATTGTAATCTACTTGGGCAAATCATCCAAATATGGTTTAAATACTTCCATGTTAACCACTCCTTCTTTTAGATACTATGTTTTCTTTTGTAGACTATTACTGCTAGTAGTGTTGGTATCATGAATAATGGTAGAACAAGGAATAATGGAAACTCTCGAATTATGTCTATTTTATGTATTGAATGTTCATAAGCGAAGTATATCCATCTGTGAGACCCGTTGTCGTATAGTGTGTAGTTATGGTAAACAACTGAGGTGTCTCCATCATCAATAATGACTGAGATGCTACTTACATTCATCAACACATGTGGAATAGTGACTCTGCAGAAACCAAATCCTTCTTCACCAGAAACATACATCTTTATCGTGCTGTTAGACTTGAAATATTCAAAGTCTTCAATGACAGAGTTAGAGATAACGTTCACATAATAGCTTAAGGAAGTGTTGAAACTGGAGAACATACCCATCAGAGGGTAATTGTCAGTGTTGTTTGCATCTATGATATGGTGAGAGTCGCCTATTCCATCATTGTTAGAGTCTACACCAGTGTAGTTGCTCCAGTAGTTACCTTCAAAACCATTATCCCAGACATTTCTTGGTGATTTGCCTAGATAAACTTGGCTTGTATTGCTGACAAAGTTGTTATGATAAATACTGTTGTTGGAAGAATTATGGAGCAAGACGGCATTATCATTGTTTGTGAGATGGTTTTCAGCAATGCTGTTATTTGAAGACCAAGCGAGCATGATGCCAACTCTGCTGCTTGTTATGTTGTTGTCAGATATGGTGTTGTTTGAAGAGAGAATGACGGTAATCCCGTTGTTTGTTAAGCTGTTCCCAGTTATGCTGGTATAATCTGAAAACTCACAGAGCCAAATGCCGATGCTGTTGTTTGTTATGTTGTTTCCAGAGATGGTGTTGTTTGAAGACTCGGAGACATAGATGCCAAAAAAGAAATTCTCAATTTTCATATTCCTGATCGTAACGTTGTCGCTTCCAAGGGGACCTATATTTATTCCTTTGGAGTCACGAACTCCTGTCCCTTGAAGGGTGTAGCCTGCCCCATCAACCACAACGTTATCCCTCCACACAACAATAATAGTATCATAGATGTTGTCAGTAAAGACATAGGTAATGTTGTCCACGCTGGAGATTGGTGCTGTAGGCGGGTCAACACTCCCATCAACCTTGATTATAATGTATTCACCTGCTTTTACTCTCTGAACTTTGGTCGCTACACTTAACATGCCTATGAAAACAACTAAAATAATCAACAAAACAAGTCTTCTACTCATACCGATCATTGATTATGTCTTCTCCTTCAGTTTTTATGACTTGTGGAAGGATCTTAAATTACATTCTAAATGACTACGCGCGCGCGTTGTCTTTGCTGTTCTGGAACTGCGAAATGTAGAGAAACAGAGACAAACAGACCTTGTCATGAGGCTATACTCAACATTTGGGAGCAAAGAATACTAAGAAGCATATCAGACAATCAGAACTACAGAATTTAAAGACTATGATGACATTGTGAGAAAGGGGTGCCTGCCAAATTTGGTGACTACTGCTGTGCTCTTTGAAGGAACAGGTTTTCTTCTACGCAGGAAACTCATAGACATTGGCTTGGTTGATGACCTCTTCAGCGGAGATGTCAAGATGGCTTGGGAAAAACTAAAGCCTATAGCAGAATATTATAGGAAGCAATTTAATTACCCAGCATTGATGGAGTGGTTTGAATACCTCTACAATGAAATGCAGAAAAGAGAACAAACACTTCAATCAACACAATAAACTATCATTCCACTTTTTTCTATTATTGAACTCACAAACATGCTATAGATTTCATGGAAAAAATACTTCACAATACATTCTCCTTCAATCAATCAACACTAGAGTGTTCCGTTAAGCCTTTAGATTAGATTTGCACTAGAAATTAAATAGAGAAGGTGGAAACTGGAAGAGACAGAAATTGGAATCAATCAACCCCTATACGATTGACTTAACCAAAATAAAAGGAAATGGAGATTTCAGATGCCCTAAATGTGGAATTTCAGTATCTCCAGATGATCTAACAGAAGATACTTTCACTATTTTGGAAACGGTTATGAAAGACGAGTCTCTAGAAAAAATAATCATAAAATGCAATAGATGCAGAAGCCAGATTCACCTAATTGGTTTTGATCTTCTAAACAAGTGGAATGACATCTTTTAGTTTCATCATTCAGTTACTATCAAGAGTTCAAAACGTAAGGTTCTGAGAACCAAGTTCAATGAATTAAGAGGTTATTACGCTACTTTTATGGTCAAAAATGGATTAGTCAGAGAAGTAGGTTACTACAAGGTCGTATACCACCGAATATTTTCATTAGACATTATTGGAGTCCATCATTCAAGGAAATTAGAGACAGAGTGTTAAAAGCCATCTGCTCATCGAAACGGCCACTCTAGTCCATTTTATTCGTTGAATTTTCTTCCAATTTTTCAACATATCTGACGTCAGTGAAGAACCACGACAGTGTCAAAATCAGTACTCCTAACCCGGCACATCCTAGAAAGAGGTTGACTGTTCCAGTGAAAACCGTTATTATACCTGCAAGAAGCATGCCGATTGGTTGTGCAGCATGAGCCAAAGATATGGTTACTGAAGTCACTCTCCCTTGCATTTCGACAGGAACGACCGTCTGGAGTATTGTCATCGCCAGCACATCGATCATTGGAATGCAAAACGTTAGGATCAAGCCGGAGGTTGCCATAAACCAAAAGAATTCTGTGGGAGTGAGAGCTACCAGAATGTATCCTAGAAAAAGAATATACATCGAGGATGCGATTATGGCCATTTTCTTTCTAGACACTTTTATCACCGACATTATTAGTCCACCAACAAGCAATCCTCCTTGTATGAACGCCATAACAAACGCTAAATCTGAAACAGCTCCAAAGTGGTCAACCTTCACAAAATAGGGAAGCAAAGTAGTCAAGTGAGTAAGCAAGAAATTAACTCCAGTCGCAACCATAATAAAAGGAAGAAGCCCTCTCGCTTTACGTATGAAAGCAAAGCCTTTTCCAAATTGCTTTCTGAAAGACGATTTATCTTGTTTTTTAATAATAGAAGGTATCGTTATCATCAGAAGAGGTACCAATGCTACTAAAAAAGTGGCAGCATCAATCCACAAAATCTGACTGATTCCCCAGAAACCGAGGAGAACAGCTGCAACAACAAGTCCAGCCAAATTAACTGAACTAGTAAAAAGATAGTTTACACCATTCAAGCGACTCAGCTTATCCTTAGGAACCATCGTTGGAATCATAGCTAGTACTGCGGGTGTATGAAAAGCCTGAAAAACACCTTTCAGAGTGAGTAATGCCAAAACCTGCCAAATTGCAATCACATTCAACTGAAACAGAAAAATCAGTGCTACACTAGTCAAAGCTTGTAGCAAGTCCACGGTTCCAATCAATGCTTTGCGGTTCCATCGGTCAGCAAGCACACCAGTGAGAGGCCCCAGAATCACGATAGGGGCAAAACCCAGAACAGAAGCAAGTGATAGATACAGAGTACTTTCGGTTTCCAAAGTTATCCACCAGACGATCACGAATTGGGCAATGGACGATCCCAGCAAAGAAACTAGTTGTCCAAACAAGAAGAATAGATAGCTTCTAAATGTTGTCTGATTAACTTGCATTCTCATTCGACTCCGAAAGGTAGCCTTGCAACATGAACTAGCATTGGATACACTAATTCAATATTCTGGGAAAAAGTGCTCAACACAATGGTCAGTCTTCACTTCGCAGGACGAAACTAGTTTCTTCACAATTGCTTAGGTTATGCCAGGTTTCCGTAAATCATATCAAAGTAATTATGCAATCTAGTAATGTTATTTGACAAGTTCTGCTCTGATTATTTCAACTTCTTGCAAAGGTCGGTCATTCTCGTTTGTTTCCACTTCTGCAATTTCGTCCACAACGTCCATTCCTTCTATTACTTTTCCAAAAACTGGGTGTTTAGTATCTAAATGGTTGTTGTTTACGAGGTTAATGAAGAATTGGCTGCTTCCCGTGTTTGGACCTTTATTCGCCATAGCTATTGTACCCCTATCATTTTTGTTATGATCTGTGAATTCATCTGGTATTGTAGGTATCGATGGATCTCCATATCCTGTTCCAGTAGGATCTCCCCCTTGAATCATAAAACCATCGATTACTCTGTGAAAAATAGTGCCATCGTACACTCCTTGTTGAACAAGTTTCTTGAAATTTCCCGTTGTAACTGGCATGTCATCATACAACTCAATAGTTATATCTCCCATACTTGTTTCAAAAAAAACTATATTTGAACTTGAACTATTCGAATTATCCATACCGTCCTTTGGCCATGTAACGTAGACTCCCAAGACCAGCACAATCAGAAACAAGAAGGCTATGCCTAACACCTTGCTTCGGGACAATCCTTTGCTTTTTTTGGGTTCTTTTTCTCTTCTCAAACGTTCGGCTTCTAAAGCCTTCTGATGCTTCAGGGCTGATCGCCGTCTTCTCTCTTTCAAGCTTTCCCTTTTCTTCTTCTTTCCTGTCATCCCCACGCCTTCAATCCATTTAGAAGGTAATTCTTTTAAAAAAATGTTACTTGATTTTTCTTCTACTCGTTGTTTCAACATTGAAATACTATACTGATCTCAATGGTAGATGGAATTATAAACATTCAAGACATATTCATAATACCTAAAGCATTTGGAAGTAAAGAAGGAGATCCTCATTAGAACTCAATGGTAGATGTTGATAACAACAAGGAGATTGACATTGTAGACTTGTATGAAGTAGCTAGAGACTATAGAAAAACAGTATAATTAGGTTCATAACAATAGAAGATTTCTCCGTAAATACTATTTCAATTTGATGATTATGCATAAAACTGGCAATTATTATTGGACTAGTTTTAGAAGTATCATTAAAAGTGCCACCATAGTTTGAACAGTAGGGGCACTTATTTTAACGGTTACGTATATCCCTGCATGTTAGCAAACATTATTTCTTCATTTATGCTGTAACATGATGACGCAAATTATGGTTCGTGAAAGACCATGGGAGACAAGTTTGTGAAGTCTTGGGAAATGAAGAATCCAAACGCTCGACATACTTTGGTTGTTGAACTTTGGGAAAGGCCTGATGGAACACGTTATAGAAAGACACACAAGAAGTGACCAAAAATGAAAGTGATTACCTTGGCTTTCCTCTTTTTTCTATAGAAGGAGTACACAATATGTCTAAGCATAAAGCAACGAAGTTCATGAAGTTCATAAGTTTTGCTATCACACTCTGGGTTCTGAGCATTGCATACGCAATTACCAGCTTAGGAGAATAGGCTTACTATTTTCTTGTATATAGAACCAGGTTCTCATCCAGTTACGCATCAATATGAGACCTCCTATTTACTTGGTTCAAATTTCAGAATACAGTATCTATTAGTCTAATATCACATGCTCATATGCTATTCGTCCTTCCTAGAAGACTATAGCTCACGATACCAGGTATAAAACTGGATATTGCAAGTTGTTATACTGTATATTTTCTTCTGTACAATATGACTGCTCGTAGTGCTATCATGAAGTTGTTTTTGTCAGCGTTTTTGGTTCTTTCCATTCTCCCCTTAGGATACTATAGAGATACCTGTCTCTCCATTCTCCTCTTACGAACATGGACTTACGGGCTACTCCTTCTCTCTTGAAGCCCGCTTTTTCTAGAACCTTTTGTGAGGCTGTGTTTCTGGTGTCAGTGTAAGCTTGAATACGCACGATCTCTTTTGAAAGAAACAAGTAATCCACCATGATCTTGACAGCCTCAGCGCAATGCCCTTTCCTTCTTTCACTTGGAATCAAAGCATAACCTATTTCCAGGAATCTTCCTTGAGGAAAGTGACCTAAGAAACCGACTTTGCTTCCATCCTTGTTCTCTTTAAAAAACCACCTTTCTTCAGAGGTGAGCTTGTCATACTTCTTCTCAGTCTCAATTCTGGATTTCTGTGCATCGAAAGGATTGTATCTGCCAGTGAATTCAGGATCGTTGAACCATTCACTGAGCAGTGGCAAGTCCTCTTTTTCTACAATCCTCAAATTAACATTCTTACCTTCAAGCAATTCTAGCACCACTAATCCTGTCTTCTTCCTCAGTTTTTATGGATTGTGGAAGAACCAGCTAGAATAAACAAGCTTGTTAATAACTAGACTTTGACAGAAACAGTAAAGACTGTTTATGGCAATTTAGAGTTAGAAGTGATGACGATGGGATATTTGGTTTATAGGTGTGAAGAATGTGGCAAGCTTCTGCTATCTGACGGGGGATCTTTTCTAGCACACAAGAAAATGCAACACAATAAGCAGGGTTATGGTAAAAGTAAGATTGTGGTTGTTATTGAGGGTAGAGCTAAGAAATATGAGTTTAGAGATACTCCCCAACAGCAAAGAGAAAAATGGATAAAAGACAACGGAATGCTTAAACATATGAGAGTTAAGGGGTCAGATGCACAAGTCTATGTCATAAGCTAATCAGATTCCGCGCGCGCGCAAATGAGTTGTTGATCTTGATTAGGATTGGTCAAGATGTGTTGTCATACAGTGCTGCTGTCTTCATTTTCACTGTTTCTTGAAACGTTGGCGAGCCTTGGCTCTCTTTTTTTCCTCTTCGCTGTATTTCTCCTTCTTTTCTTTCCTCCTCTTCCTACCAGACAGTTTCTTTATTTTTCTCTCCAACTTCTCTCTTTTTTTATTCTCTTCTTCCTTTTGACGTCTCCGTCTTCTAAGCCAATCGTAAACATATGCAAACCCTGACGGCAAATCTCATCATCCTTCTGTTTGAACTACTCTTTTAACCTTCGATTGAATATTAAATGATCTATAATCCCTAATACGAGATCTCATGATTCAAGTCACTTCGCGCAGTTTTGGCAAACCTCGAAATTTTAATAGTTGATGCTGCTAATTTAGGTTGCTAACAAAACGCTGGATTGATTCTACATGGAAAACATAAAGAGGATTCGTGAACAATTTCCAGTTACCAAAAACAAGGTGTTTATGAATCATGCTGCACAGTCTCCACTTCCGAAACCCGTAGCTGATGCTGTCCGCAAGTATGTTAACGACTCCTCGAACTTCGGAACCACTTCGATTGAATGGAACGACGACGGAAAACCATTCTTCGCAAAACTCATCGGTGCAAACCCCAAACAAATAGCTTTCATCGAAAACACCTCGGTAGGTTTGAACATTGTTGCGAACGTTCTGAGTTATCCGCATGGCTCAAAGATCGTTACGACGGATTTGGAGTATCCCTCGGTGGTTTATCCTTGGCTGCGCAAAAGCCTGGGCGTGAAGGTTCGTTATGTGAGAAATGTTAACGGAAAAATCTCGCTGGAGGACGTAGAGAAGGCTGTTGACGACAAGACTGTGGCTATTGCCATAAGCCACGTTGAGTACGTTAATGGTTTCCGCCACGATCTGGGAGCTTTGGGCGAAATAGCCCATGAACACGGAGCATACCTAATTGTTGATGCAATCCAGTCGGCTGGCGCCATGCAAATAGACGTAAAAAGGCATGATGTCGATTTCCTCATGTCCGCATGCTATAAATGGCTCCTAAGCCCGCCCGGAGCGGGCTATCTCTATGTTAAAGAGGAGCTTATCGAAAAGTTCGAGCCACCATTTGTTGGTTGGGCAAGCGTAAAACCAGAGGTTTTCGAGACCATAGATTTTTTTGATATTTGGAGCATGAGGCTCTCAGAGACTGCAAGCCGCTTTGAAGTTGGTTCACCAAGCTTCATAAGCCTTATAGGCGCAACAGAAGCATTAAAAATGCTGTTGGACATCGGCGTCGAAAAAATCGAAAAGAGAATACTGAAGCTAACGGACCATCTGATAGAGGCTGTTAAAGATTTGGGATATGAACTTCAAACGCCAGAAGAACCACAGTACCGCTCTGGAATAGTCAACTTCAAGATAGACAAACCTAAAGAAGTGGCTGAAAAACTAAACAAAAAAGGAATAGTTGTCTCTGCTAGAAGCCATGGGATAAGGGTTTCACCACACTTTTACAATACAGAAGAAGAAATTGACAAGCTCATAAGAGAAATCAAGCAATTTGGCTAGCCGAAAAAAATAGAATTGGGAATTATATAAGTTTCGTATAAAGATTGCGGATTTCGCGTAAGGTTTGGGGACAACTCCTCTGAGGTTTTTATGCATCAATGTCATTTGGCTTCAGATACATTTCAATGAATGATTGCGGATTTTCCGCGCAAACTGATGAAATAGACCCCTTATTGTTTTCTACATAGAAAAACTACGTAAGCTTTCAACACAATAGCCTTTGTTCAGATAAAAGTCAGATTAATAAAAAAGAAAGCATCAATTCTCTGAAGCAGTTTACGATCATTCAAGAGACATCGCCTATTACCACACTTATATCTGAAAAGCTCATTCCAAGGCGCTTCACATCTTCTGCCAAATCCCGGAATTCACTTACATATCCCTTTGGGACACCATAATTTCTTACCATTCCAATTACACCTTTCATAAATTTATCTGCCTCAATACCCATCAGTTTATCTTCATGTGCAATTTTTTGACAGACTACTACATTCGCTCCACACTCTTCAAGGGACTTTTTCCAATAGGTGAGGGGCTGGTAATCTTCGAACCTTCCTATGCTATGCATTGCTCGACTCCATATATCACGGTATACACCGTAGAGTCGATCTTCACCAAGCTCAGGTTCCACCATCATCACGCTTTGCGAAACACGAATCAATTCCGAAACAACTTTCTGATGCAGGTTAGGGTCTATTTCGTGAAGTGTAAAATAGGCTACAGAAAAATCAAATTCAGACGAAATAAAGGGTAATTGGGACGCACCGCCTTTAACCAAGTAAATCTTAAGATTCTTATGCTTGTTTAATGTCTTTGAATCCGTATCCATCGCTGTTACTAAAGCACCTAAACCGATGAGTTCCTTAGTAGAATGAGCATTCTCACCAATCCCAACATCAAGCACTTTCACACCACATTTTATCTGAGCAAGTGACCAGATTTTTTCTTCTATCCGCTTTTGTTCCTCCAGAAAGTCACTCAAGGCCCCTTTTTCTCCTGACCTTTAATCAGATCGTTTCTTTTAGTTTCTTTTCCCTTTAGCCTATTACTATCCCATAAGTAGATGGAATCTAATCTTAAGTCGAGGAAGTTCTTGCATACCTATCTAAGGTTTCGTTTAGCAATTTTATTGCAGACCATGCCGCAAGGGCGCTTGTCTTCGGGTTTTCTGGATGTGGATCATTTGAAAATTTTAGAAGCATATCGCCGTGTTTCCATTTGATTTTGATTTCATGCACGTTTCTGTCCACTTTTGGGTCTGAAATTATTTTCACCTTCACTTTTTCAGGTTGAGCAGTTAAAGCTAGGGTGGCTGCAACGTTCATTCCTCTTGGGAAAAGCCTGACAGCCTCTTCAGCGGTTCCCTCATACACAAGTTTTTCTTCTCGATTATCCATATCTAAAGCTCTGGGATTCTTGCTCGTAGTTAAGATGACTTGATCTACCCCTGCCAACGAAGCGCTGGAAATTGCATCTACACCGCCAATGGCTCCCGAAGGTATGTGAATCTTGTTGCTTTTTATGTTCAAGTCAAGGAGAGCTCCTACACTCATGACTATCAATTCAATGTTTTCCGCCAAGATTCTGTCCATGTAATCCCTAACGGCTTGCTGTGATGCTGCTTCAACAATGACGGCGGGTTCAAGTTTGATCATCTCGCCAAGATTTTTAACCACCGTGACGGAAAAATGTAACGACTTCTTGAGCTTTTCAGCTTTCTCTATATTATAATCATAAAGAACTAACTCATCACATTCAACTATTCTTCTTTCAATTGCTCTTGATATTACAGTCCCGATTGCGCCGCACCCTATGATTCCAACCTTTCTCACTCTTTATCGCTTCCAAATTTCAATACTCAGCAAAAAACCGGATGTTACTGTAGGGCTTAATTTCTCTACCCTCGCCTTCTTCCGGAACAAATTCAATGTCCGCAACCTTGCACGTGCCGGATATGTCTCGTCTACCTTCCATGATTATTTCAGCTGTGTCTTTTCCTCCAGCATAAATTGTCAATTTCTTAATCTGCGTGTTCAATGGCATACGCTTTTCGGCTTTTTCCCTTCTAACTTCGGTTATCACCGCCATTATCAGATCTCCATGTTTTTCCGCTTCTTCATCCAGGCGTTTTTCATCCAGCGTTGGCCAAGCAGACAAATGTATACTTCTGTAGCCCTTCTCCTCAGCATACATCATCTGATAAATTTCGTCTGTCATATGCGGCGTTATTGGTGCCAGAAGCTGCAGAACCCTGTACCAGACCGTATACAACGTGTACTGCGCTGCCTTTCTCTTCTCTTCTCCGTAGAAATCTGGCTTATACAACCTGTCTTTTGCGGCTTCTATGTAGCAGTCGCAGAAAACATGCCACGTGAAGTTGCGGATTTCCTCCATAGCAATGTTGAACTGGCACCCCTCTAGAGCATCAGTCACTCTCTTCGTTAGCTTTTCAGCCTTGCTCAAAATCCACTTATCTAAAGGCTGAAGGATGTACTCCGCATTTTCATTTAGTGCAAAGTCTTTCAGTTGTTTGCTTACAAAGCGTGCAGCATTCCATAGCTTGATTAGAAAACGCCAGCCGTATTCAACATCTGGCCAGCGGAAGGGTATGTCTGAACCTGTAGCTCCACCGCCAGCAACCCACTGCCTTGTCGCGTCCGCCCCATATTTTGAGAAAACTTCTTGAGATGCCACGTAATTGCCGAATGACTTGTGCATTGAACGTCCATCCGTTCCCAAAACCATGCCGTTGATCAAGCAGCTTTTATACGGCTTTTCGTTGAAGAGAGCCAAGTGCCTAACCATCAGGTAGTATGCCCACGTGCGGATGATGTCCACACCAGAAGGATGCACATCAGCAGGGAAGAGCCGTCGCCAGTCTTCTCTATCGGGCCAGCCAGCGTGAACTGCACATGTTATGGACGAATCAAACCATGTGTCTAGGACGTCTCGTTCTGGCTTGAATTCTTTTGAGCCGCATTTTGAACATTTCTCAATTCTTGGACTTTCTATGCGTGGGTCTATTGGTAACCAATTCGGTTCGGCGAGAACTGTTTCGTTGCATTTTTTGCAGTACCATATTGGTATTGGTGTTGCGAACACTCTTTGTCGTGATATTACCCAGTCCCAGTCGAGTGATTTCGCCCAGTCTATTAGGCGGTATTTCATGTAGTCGGGATACCATTTGATTTCTAAAGCGTTTTTTTCTATTTGGTTGGTGAGGGTTCGTGTCTTCATAAACCATTGTTCCCTTTCAAGGACTTCAATTGGGGTGTGGCATCTCCAGCAAACGCTTACTTCCTGACTGATGGGTTCAATTTTTTTTAGTAATCCTTCGTTTTTCAAGTCTTCACTTATGGCTTTCTTGGCTTCTTCAGTCGTCATTCCGGCGTATTTTCCAGCGTTTTGGGTCATTTCACCTTTTTCATCAACACACGTTATGACTGGTAGGTCATGTTTCGCCACGCTTTTTACGTCTGCCTTGTCTCCATATGTGCATATCATCACAACGCCTGTTCCGAATTCTGGGTCTACAAGATCATCGGTTATGACTTCTACCGTTCTGTTTGTGGTTGGTACATGGATTTTTTTACCAACGTATTGTTTGTAACGTTCGTCGTGGGGGTTTACAGCTACGGTTACGCATGCCGGGATCAGTTCTGGTCGTGTGGTGGCTATTGTCAGGAAGACGCCGTCTTCAAGTCTAAACCCTATATAGTGTAGTTGTGCGGTTCTTGTTTCGTATTCCACTTCAGCATCTGCTATGGCGGTTTCGCATCTTGGACACCAGTTTACGGGATGCGTTCCACGGTAAATGAACCCTTTCTTATAGAGAAGAACGAAGGAAAGCTGGGTGCGTCTCCAATAGTCGGGATCCATCGTTTTATACTCTGTTGTCCAATCAATCGAACACCCAAGATTGGTAATCGCTTTCTTCATAACGCCTATATTCTTACCCACAAGCTCCTCGCACAGCTTTCGAAACTCGTCTGGAGGAAGATCAGTCTTTTTGATTCCATGCAGCCTCTCAACCTGCACCTCGGTGGGCAAGCCGTGGCAGTCCCATCCTTGAGGGAAATAAACGTTGTAGCCTCTCATACGCTTGTATCTGGCTACCATGTCGAAGTACGTCCAGTTGAGGACTAACCCCATGTGGAATTCACCTGAAGGGTAAGGCGGTGGAGTGTCAATGCTGAACGTGGGACGTGTCTTGTCATCCCAACTAAACCGGTAAACACCCATCTCTTCCCATCTCTTCTGCCACTTCCCTTCAATCTCAAGAATCTTGAATCCCTTAGGCAACGACTGCTTCACCATTACAACATCCTAAGCATGCTTAAACCTTAGGAAAAATAAATATACAGCTAAATAACAGTTACCCTCGGAAGGTTTAGGGGAGCTGGGATGTGACCCGGCTGAGAGGACGGTTGAACACCGTCGACCCTTAGAACCTGATCCGGATAATACCGGCGTAGGGAGTGAGCAACAAATGAGAATTGAATTTCGGGCTTTGCAAGTTGAGATCAACCTAAAGTTTCTCGATTTTTGAGGTGATGAATTAGAATGACTACTCAAATAAAAGCTGCAAGGGCAGGAAAAATAACAGAAGAAATTCGTATAGTTGCCAGAGATGAGGACCAGCCGCCTCAAAGCATACGTCAACGATTAGCAGAAGGAACAGTGATCATAACTCGAAATACTCAACGTGAAAATGTTCATCCAATAGGCATCGGCAAAGGATTAAGCACCAAAATTAACGCCAACATTGGAACCAGCCCTGATTTGTGCGATCTTGAGTTGGAAATTGAAAAGGCAAAAATCGCGGTTAAATTTGGTGCAGACACCATCATGGACCTCAGTACTGGCGGTGATCTAGATAAAATACGAAGGACAATAACAAAAACCGTTAATGTTCCCATTGGAACAGTTCCCATATATCAAACAGCCATAGAAGTTGCTAAGAAAAAAGGTTCAATCATGCATATGACAGAAGATGACATTTTCAGCACCATAGAAAAACAAGCAAAAGATGGCGTTGACTTCATGACAGTACATTGTGGAGTAACCCAACAAATCGTTAAACGACTTGCCAAGCATCCTCGCTTAATGGGAATCGTAAGCCGCGGGGGAACTTTCCTCGCTGCATGGATCCTTCACCATAAAAAGGAAAATCCTTTATACGCAAACTACGACTACCTCCTAGAAATAGCCGCAGAATACGATCTTGCTTTAAGCCTCGGAGACGGACTTAGACCAGGATGCATTTTTGACTCCACAGATTGGCCTCAAGTTCAGGAACTGCTAACCATAGGAGAACTTGTAGAGAGAGCAAAAGCTGCAGACGTACAAGCTATGGTTGAAGGACCAGGACATCTACCATTAAATAACATAGAAGCTAATGTTCAGCTTGAAAAATCCATATGCAAAGGCGCGCCATTTTATGTCTTAGGTCCCGTGGTAACTGAAATAGCACCAGGATACGATCACATTGTCGGAGCCATCGGAGGAGCAATAGCTGGGCTTGCTGGTGCTGACTTCCTGTGTTATTTAACGCCCTCCGAGCACTTAGGCCTTCCAAATTTGGAAGATGTAAAGGAGGGAGTAATAGTCACGAAAATAGCAGCACACGCTGTCGATATTGTGAAACTTGGGTTTAAGGCATCGGCACGTGACTTAGCCATGGCGAAAGCTAGAGCAGACCTTGACTGGAAAAAACAAATTGAAAATGCTTTAGACCCGGAAAAAGCCCGGAAAATTCGTAGCCGAGTGAAACTGAAAAGCCCAGAAACTTGTTCGATGTGTTCTGAATATTGTGCCATAAAAATTTTAAGGGAAGCATTAAAAGCTGAAGCCCAATGTCTATGACAAGTAAAGCCTCAGTTTTAAGAGGAACATGAATGTTTAGCATTGAGAAGGTGAAAGGCAAACTCCCAGTGGCTATTACGATTGCTGGTAGCGATTCTGGAGGAGGCGCGGGAATCCAGGCAGACCTCAAAACTTTTGCGGCTTTAGGTGTTCATGGCACAACAGCAATCACTTCTATCACAGCTCAAAACACTTGTTTGGTTATGGCTGTTGAAGACTTGAAACCGGAAATAATTAGAGAACAAATTGAGGCGGTAGCTGAAGACTTAGGCATTGACGCTGGAAAAACTGGAATGCTTCACACAGAAGAAATAATCAAAACTGTTTCTTCAGAAGTTTCAAAATACAGGTTTCCACTTGTTGTCGACCCAGTTATGATTGCCAAGTCAGGAGTAGCTCTCTCGAAACCCGAGGCTATGGACGCTCTGGAAAACTATCTTCTGCCAAAAGCCACGGTCATAACACCCAACAGGTTTGAGGCTCAGAAACTTGCTGATATAAACATTAAAAATTTAAAAGATGCAGAGGTTGCAGCTAAGAAAATCTCTGAAATGGGACCAAAAGCTGTTGTAATTAAGGGTGGACATTTAGAAGGGAATGATGCAATTGATCTTCTCTACTATGGGGGCAAGTTTAAAACGTTTAGCGCTCCAAGACTTGACGTTAAGACTACACATGGAACTGGTTGCAGTTTTTCAGCAGCCATAGCAGCTGAACTCGCCAAGAAAACGGATGTACTAGTAGCTGTTGAAAAAGCTAAGGAAATTGTAACTTTAGGTATAAGGTTTGGTCTAGAAATTGGGAAGGGCTATGGTCCAGTAAACCCAATGGCTCATCTTTACCGTGAATCTTCAAGATACAATGTTTTGATGAATTTGGAAAAGGCTAGAGCGTTGCTTGAGACAACCCCTGAAGTTGCAATGCTTGTGCCTGAAGTGGGTATGAACATTGCCATGGCAATCCCTTACGCAGAAAGCATCGATGATGTGGCTGCCATAGAGGGCAGAATCGTCAAAACATGCAAAGGCGCTAGGGCTGCTGGCAACCCAAAATTTGGATGCTCTTCACATTTAGCCAGATACCTACTTGAAATAGTCAAGCATGACAAAAAAAAGATGGTTGCGATTAACCTGAAGTTTTCAGACGATGTTCTTAAAACTCTGGAAAAATGGGGTTTGACAATATCGTTCTACGACCGGAAAAAGGAACCTGAAGAAATCAAAAAAGTTGATAGAATGACCGTGCCTTGGGGTGTAAAGGAGGTCATAAAAAAGGTTGGAAAGGTTCCAGATGTAATTTACCATAGAGGCGATGTCGGTAAAGAGCCTATGATAGTTATTTTAGGTAAGCAAGCCTGTGATTTGGCGAAACTTACAGTGCAGCTTGCGAGGGAAATAGAAAAGAAATGAAAACACGAATTGTATATGTCAAAAAGTTGGCTATAGTTATTGTTTTCTCAGCCTTAGGAGTGGCTATAGCACCTTTCTTTTGGTTCTGGTTTCTAGGGACACAAGCTAATCCGACTCAGCATATGGTTAACGCAATTTTAGGGGTGCTTGTAGGTCCATTCTGGGCAGCGATTGCAGCGATTTTTATAGGAACTATAAGAAACATGTTGGGTATAGGCAGTCCATATGCCTTTCCCGGCGGAATACCCGGCGGAATAATTGTCGGTATAGTCTACTGGCTTCTTAAACGCCTTAAAATGAGCGAAAAAATACGTTTGATAGCAGCTTTTACAGAGCCAATAGGAACACTGTTAATAGGTGTTCCACTTTCTCTTTTTCTTTTTGCTCCATGGATAGGGACCCAAAATCTTTTAGATTTAGCAGCAGAGGAAGGAGCATTTTTTGCTTTCTTAATTTTGGGAGCTGGCTGGGCTTTAAGCTGTGTTCCTGGGAGTATAATGGGATTCATCATCCTTTTAATTTTAAATAGAGTTGGGATAAACAGGGAGACTTTGTTTGGCGAAAAATAAGAAGAAAGTGCAATTGAAAGGCAGAGAAATCCTTGGCAAGAGAGTGCTAATATTGGGTGAAGTCGGTTCTGGAAAAACCAAGTTGGCAGCCGAGCTACTTCAAGAATTAATGATGCTGGTGAATCCTGAACAAATAACCGTTATTGATTTGGCTCCGCAAAGAGTAGGTGAAGTTGGTGGAAAGTTAACGGAGTACGTGAACATAAATAGTGGGGTTAGATATTTTTCACCAAAAAATGTTTACACGCCTAGATTGGCCAGTACCTCGCCCGAGCGACTGTTACATTATGCAGAATTGAACAGAAAAAGTATGGAACAATTGTTTAATATGTTCATTCGAAACGTCACCGAAGTTCTTGTCCTAAATGATGTTACGCTCTATCTTCATTTAGGTAGACTAGAAACCGTTTTGAAATGTGTAAAGTTGGCAAGGACTTTTTTAACTACAGCATATCATGGCTCAAAACTTGCTAAGGATTTAGGAACCGGGATAAGCTCAAGAGAAAGACAATTGACTGATAAACTAGCTACTTTCATGGATTTGACTGTTAGAATTAATTAATTTCTAAAAAGGGAACTCCTATGAGAGAATTCTTTCAGGAAAATTGTAGATGTTTATACGTTTTCCTCGTGCAAATCCAATTAAGGTTAAATCTACATCCTTAGCAACTGCGATGCCAGAATCTATTGCTACAGCCAAAGAGGCCACAATGGGCAAGCCAACCCTCGCTGTTTTACGAACTATGTCACCCGTTAACCGCCCAGTCAAAGCAAGAAAGTATTCACTGAAAACAGTTTTGTTTAAAGCTCCGATGCCAATTACCTTGTCAACAGCGTTGTGACGGCCAACATCCTCAGCGAAAGCCACAAGATTTCCGTCGCTTTTGTAAATCGCAGCAGCATGCACTCCGCCAGTTTTCTTAAAAGTCTCAGCGATGGAGTTTAAGCGGTTAACGCAGCTCAGGATGATTTCAGCTTTGACTGTCAAGTCTGACTTAAGCTTAGGAAGCCTCGCCGAAATTTGATAAGGCGATGGACTGCCGCATGCTGAAAGAATTATGCGGGAGAAAGGCTTTAGAAGTTTCAATCTTTTTTCTAAGTCAATATTCGGTTTCAGTTTTACACGGCAAAAACTTTTCTTTCTGAAGCTTATTTCCTCGATTTCTTCGACTGATTCTATGATTCCCTCTGAAAGCAGATGACCGACAGCTAATTCTTTCAAGTTTGAGGGTGAACAGAAAATGGTTGCGTAATGTGTTTTTTTAACGGAAATGTGTAACGGTTTTTCTTCTGCCACGTAGTCCGTCATTTTACGAGTTTCTTTGGCGGCAACATCAACTTTTACAATTTCAACCTTTAACATGATGCTCACTTCTTCAATTCTGAAAGGATGAAATCCACAATCGCATCGGCAATGTTGACTCTTGCAACTGATTGCAAGCCTCTCCACCCGGGTTGACTATTAACCTCGACGAAAAGAGGCCCCTTAGAACTTTCTAAAATGTCTACGCCAGCGATTTTGCATTCGATGAGTTCTGCTGATTTGGCAGCCATCTCCTCAAGTGTTTTATCAAGCTTTATTGAAACCGGTTTGGCTCCTTGGCTGTAATTGGTTTTCCATGTGTCTGCGACACGCTTCATTGCTGCGACAACACAGCCGCCTATGACAAAGGCGCGGATGTCGGAAAAGCCGTGGGGGACGAACTCTTGGAGGTATATCACGCCGTGATAGAATGTTATGGCCCTAAAGATTGTGGCGGCAACTTCCAGGTCCGTAACTCTTGTTGAACCCATTCCCCTTGAACCGAAAATCGGCTTCACAATAACGTCTCCGCCCAATTCAACAAAAGCCTTTAACGCTTCGTCAACATTTTCGGTAACCGCTGTACGCGGCACAGGTATGTCGTTCTCTTCCAAAATTGTCAGAATAGCATACTTGTCAACGCAGTGTTCAATCGCTTCAGGCGAGTTTATAACGTACAAGCCTAAACGTTGAAGACGAT
>Ga0224501_10000926_pt1 | contig 22563 bp, 21 predicted proteins | sample SF_Oct11_sed_USG_4_FD_169105 | JGI IMG/M metagenome (GOLD analysis project Ga0224501, IMG submission 169105) | Sediment microbial communities from San Francisco Bay, California, United States - SF_Oct11_sed_USGS_8_1 | ecosystem: Environmental > Aquatic > Marine > Sediment | place: USA...
AGATTTACCCCCTGTCATCATGAAGTTGCCTAATGAGGATAAACCCGAATTCAAAGCAATTTTAATTCAGTTAATGAAACAGCATCATGGTATCGATGATGTGGTTGAGGTGCTGGATTACGAGTTAAGTTTTTATGATGTACAGCCACCAGCTTTTGTCGGTTTGCACCAGGATTTTATTGCCTCTGCCAGGCTGGATAATTTATTAAGCTGTTACACCGGGTTGATGGGGTTGTCAGAAGCCGGAGGTGATACTACCAGTTTACTGGTATGTAATGATCATGAAGAAGTGGGTAGTGCATCAAGCAGTGGTGCCCAGGGAAATTTTCTGAAATCAGTACTGCAACGTATTGCGGGTAGCAGTGAAAATTATTCACGTATGATGTCAAAGTCTATGTTGATATCAGCTGATAATGCTCATGGCGTGCATCCCAATTATGCAGATAAACACGATGATAATCATGGTCCGTTAATGAACCAGGGGCCGGTGATTAAAACCAATGCCAACCAGCGTTATGCATCGAACAGTGATAGCAGTGCAATATTCAGACAGTTATGTCGAAAAGCCGATGTGCCGGTGCAGTCATTCGTGGTGCGCAGTGACATGGCCTGTGGTAGTACCATTGGTCCGATTACTTCAGCTGGAACAGGGGTTAAGACACTGGATGTAGGCGTGCCAACATTTTCCATGCATTCGGTTCGTGAGCTGGCCGGGCGTTGGGATGCTTATTATCTCTACCGGGTATTACGGGAGTTTTTTAAATAAAACCTGCTTCGGTTCCCGTTTTTATTTAAACATCGGATTACAATGTAATTCTGAAAATAATTTCTGTAATTGTTGTAATGGTGTTTCTGATCATAACCTGTTGCAGTAATAATCAGTAAGGAATATGAATGTTTGAAAAGCCGTTTGCAGAATCCTGTGAGCAGAATAAACAGCCCATACTTGAAGTGCTGAGTAAAGTTTTTAACGAATCTGGCAAAGTGCTTGAGGTGGGTAGTGGTACAGGTCAGCATGCGGTTTTTTTTACTCAGCAGTTGCCACACCTGCAGTGGTATCCCACGGATGTTTCAACTGCTTTGCCGGGTATCCGTTTATGGATTAAAGATGCGGGTCATGATCGTATTGAAATGCCGCAGGAGTTAGATGTAAATATTGAAATCTGGCCGTTTCGTAATATGGATTACGTGTTTACGGCTAACACAACGCATATTGTTTCATGGTCTGAAGTGAAAAGTATGTTTCGAGGCATAGCCCAGGTTTTAAAATCGGGCGGTATCTTCTGCCAGTATGGGCCATTTAATTATAATGGTTCATATACCAGTCCCAGCAATGAGCAGTTTGATCAATGGTTGAAGCAGCGTGATTCCCGAAGTGGTATTCGTAATTTTGAAGACCTGGTGCTGCTGGCTGAAAAACACGAAATGATTTTATATACTGATTTTGAAATGCCGGCTAATAATCACATCCTGGCCTGGCAGAAAAAATAAACCGGGTTTTATTTAACAAGATTGATCGGTGAGCCATGAATGAAAGCATTAATATTGGCAACAACCTGTAAACAGATAGACTCGGTATTGTTTTTATCACTACAATTTAAACCAGGTGCATGGCAGACTTTTATGCCACGCTTATTAGCGGCTTCCAGGTCAATATGATCATAGGCATCACCGGCTGCTACGATTAGTTTGAGTTTGAATGCCTTGTCGATAACTGACTGGTTAACCGGGGTGGCTGCAGTAATAATAATATCTGAGCGCCAGCAACGTTCTTCGACTTCTTCCTGTGCCAGTTCAGGGTACTGTTCCCAGCCGAATTTATTTAAATCAATCATGGGGAAATCAGCTTCACCCGCAAGATTGTCACTATCAATCATGACTACATTCATGCAAATTATTCCTATTTGATAATTTAGGGCTATTATATTTTGTAAGACATTTTAAATCACATGTCTTAATATAGGTTCTTTTAATACACACTAAATACATGTATGACGAATATCAAGAAATCACATAAGCTGGACCAGGTCTGTTATGACATTCGCGGGCCAGTTCTACAGGAAGCAAGGCGCCTGGAAGAAGAAGGGCATCGTATTACCAAACTGAACATTGGTAATCCTGCACCGTTTGGCTTTGAGGCACCGGATGAAATTATCCAGGACGTGATTCATAACCTGGCCAATTGCCAGGGTTATAGTGATTCCAAGGGTGTGTATTATGCCAGAAAAGCAGTCATGCAATACTGCCAGTCGTGCAACATTCCCAATGTAGAAATCGATGATATATACCTGGGCAATGGAGTGAGTGAACTGATTGTTCTGACCATGCAGGCCCTGCTGGATAATGGCGATGAAATGTTAATCCCGGCACCGGATTATCCTTTGTGGACGGCTGCTGTGAGTCTGTCGGGTGGTAAGCCAGTCCATTATTTATGTGATGAGGATAATGGCTGGCAACCTGATATCGAAGACATTGAAAGCAAGATTACACCTCATACTCGGGGTATTGTTGTTATTAATCCAAATAATCCCACCGGTGCTGTGTACTCCCGTGAGGTGCTTGAAAAACTGGTCGAGCTGGCCCGTAAACACAACCTGATCGTTTTTGCAGACGAGATTTATGACAAGATTATTTATGATGGTGCCAGGCATGTCACTTTGGCATCCCTGGCTGATGATGTTCTGTTTATCAGTTTCAATGGCCTGTCGAAAACTTATCGAGTAGCTGGTTTTCGTGCCGGATGGATGGTGATTTCCGGCGCCAAGCATAAGGCGACGGATTATATTGAAGGTATTGATTTACTCGCATCCATGCGTCTATGTTCCAATGTGCCGGGACAGCATGCGATACAAACTGCCCTGGGTGGTTATCAGAGTATCCAGGATTTAATTAAACCCGGTGGACGTCTGTATGACCAGATGCATTATGCCTGGAAGATGGTTAACCAGTTGCCCGGTGTTAGTTGTGTGCAACCCAAAGGGGCTATGTATTTATTCCCTCGGCTTGACCCTGAAATTTATCCAATCAAGGATGATGAGAAATTCGTGCTGGATCTTTTGTCACAGGAAAAAATTCTGCTGGTACAGGGCACGGCATTTAACTGGCCTGAACCGGATCATTTTCGGATGGTATTTTTACCCAGAAAAGATGAAATGGAAAAAGTGTTTGAGCGGCTGGATCATTTTCTGCGGCATTATCAATTGTAAGTTTTATAGTGGCTCGATAAAAATAAAATCCCCTGGCTTAACGGTTTTTAATTGAGTTACATCATTTAATGCACGGGCCCAGATATTGGTTTTTGCCGCCAGGCGGATTTCATTTCCCTGTGAGATGGGCGTGGGACCAAAGCCAATCGCGATACAGTTGCCCTGGCACCAGAAGGCAATCTCACCAGCTTCGACAACATCTTTTGCATCAGTTTCCAGTTCAGCCTTTGCCGGTGTTTCAAAATAAACTTCATTCCCCCAGGTCTGCGCCTTGCTGGCAAAAGGCAGGTTTTGTGTAATGGCTCTGGCAGTGGGAGTATCCAGTAGCTCGGCTTCAATGATTGCCTGGCCCAGTGTTATTTTTATTCGGTTCATATCTGTGTCTCAATTATTGGCATAACAATAAACCCACTCGGTCTGGCTGGCCTGTTGTAATGTGGATAATAATTTATCAGCCGGTACAGCTTCATGGGGGTGGATATGATTAATAATAATTGCACAGTGTCCATAGCCGCCTTCCTGTCGCCAGTTTAATTCAGCGACTGGCGTCTGCTGCTGGCATTCTGTGCAGTGGTATATATGGTTGCCGTGTTTCCAGTCATGGATGTGCTGTTTCCAGTCATTGACTTTATGTTTACAGGCTGGGCAGCGGGGAATAATCGTTGATGTATAACCAAGTAGCATATTGTCTTCATGATAACCGGGTATCGAGATGCTGCAAAAATTTTCACCATCTTGCGGGCTTAATTTTATTTCCGGTGAGCAACCCAGGAAGGTCAGCAAATTTATAAATTCTTTTCCTGCCAGGTAGGTGTGTTTGTCACAGGTGGTTTCTGTTAGCAACCCGATGGCCAGTAGCGCCTTAAAAATTTCGTTGTGGTCGCTTGGTACATACCGTGGGTCTGCGGGATGCAATATGAGTCTGGGCACAGGTGTATACATTGGCTATTGATTATGTCTGATAGTATTATGATGTCCGGTTACTAATGATAGAACATATCAACGGAGGATAACATGCAGGTAACAATAGTAAATGTTCATGTCAAAGCCGATCATGTGAAAGATTTTATTGAAGCAAGCCGTTTAAATCATGAGGCCTCCATCCAGGAGCCCGGCAATCGACGTTTTGATATTTTGCAACTGGCCGATGATCCATGTCGATTTGTTTTATATGAAGCTTATGCCAGTCATGAGGATGCAGCAACCCACAAGAATACAGCGCATTATTTAACCTGGCGCGAAACTGTGGCTGACTGGATGGCTTCACCCCGGGAGGGTATTCCTTATAATGCCTTATTTCCTGTCAGTTAATATTATCTGACTCAGCATCGTGTTAGGCACGGTTTTATTCTCAGCAAAATCTCTAATCAATAATGTGAGGATCGTATGTTAGCCGGTTTTTCTATTGCACGTTTACCCCGTATCGAGTTTGGTTGTGGTGCCCTCGAAAAAGTGGCGCAATTATGTCAGCGTTATGGACAGACCGTTTTGCTGGTCACCGGTGGTCAGTCTTTTCAGCAAACGGTTCAGTTCGAGCGTTTGCAGGCGAGCCTGGCAGCGATCAATTTACAATTGCATATTTTTAATGTGGCGACTGAGCCTTCTCCACAGCTGGTGGATGATGCGGTTAAGCAATTTTCATCAACAGGAATCGATGTTGTTCTGGGCATAGGCGGGGGTAGTGCGCTGGATGCGGCCAAGGCAATTGCCGGCTTATTAAAGGTTAAACGTTCAGTCATGGATTATCTTGAAGGCGTGGGTCCAGAACTAAGCTATGAAGGTCCATCTGTACCCTTCATAGCGGTACCTACTACGGCAGGTACCGGCAGTGAAGCGACTAAAAATGCAGTTCTCAGTGTGCAGGGTAAAGATGGGTTTAAAAAATCATTCCGTGATGACCAGCTGGTTGCTGAATATGCCGTTATTGATCCTGATTTACTGGCCAGCTGTCCGAGGAATATTATTGCTGCCAACGGGATGGATGCCCTGACCCAGTTAATAGAGGCTTATGTCTCAAGTCGATCCAGCGCGTTTACCGATGCGCTGGTTTTGAGTGGCCTGACGGCAGTACGCGATAGTTTACTGAGCTTTTATGAATACCTGGGTGATACCAGTGAAGCCAGGGAAAAGATGGCCTTTGGCGCCCTGATATCTGGAATTGCACTGGCCCAGACAGGTCTGGGTTCAGTTCATGGATTGGCCTCGCCACTGGGGGCGTTTTACCCGATTCCCCATGGTGTTGTCTGTGGCACCCTGGTGGCGGAAGCAACGGACCTGAATATTCGAGCCATGCTTTGTCGAGAAGCCAATAACCCTGCACTGGATAAATATGCAGTCCTGGGTGATTTGCTAAGTGTCACCACGCATAATAACAAACATGCATCCTGGGAAGTCCTGTGTAGTATTTTGCAGGACTGGACCAGGCAACTGGAATTGCCCCGCCTGTCGGGCTTTGGGGTCGAAGAATCCGGGCTGGATCATATTGTTGCCCATGCCAGGGGCAGTAGTATGAAAACCAATCCGATAGTGCTGACAGACGATGAACTCAGGCAGTTGCTGATAGCCAGGCTTTAAATAGTGTGACCCTCTGCTGAAAAAAATAATAAAAAGTGATAGCTATATTAGGATTTACTGCTAAAATACCTGACTAATTTTCTAGGTTATTGATAAGATCCTGAATTGAAAGGAAAATTCTCTCGAAGCAGGGTAGGCAAACTGTAAAAGATGTATCTTTTAAGGATAAAAATGATTCCAAATAGTGTATCATTGTGCCTCATTTTAAGGGCTTCAAATTAAAATACTAGAAAAATCAATAAGTTATAAATTTATTGTGAATGTTTAATATTAAAACCCGGGCTATATCCGTGAGGATCTCGGGTTTTAAGCAAGTAATTGTTCCAGTAGCTTATATGAGCTATGAGCTGATGGTTTTATTAAAACTTGTTGTTCCAGTAGCTTATACCTGGCGTGGCTTGATGGATGAATCATCTACTTAGCCTGCGCCTGAAAATACGAGGTTTTTTATGAGCTTATTCGAGGTAAGAATCCACGGCAGAGGCGGCCAGGGTGTAGTCTCAGCGGCAGAAATGCTATCCGTTGCCGTATTTACCGAGGGCAAACATGCCCAGGCAATCCCCAGTTTTGGTTCTGAACGTATGGGTGCTCCCGTACAGTCATTTGTACGTTTTTCAGATCATGATATTCGTACCCGTGAACCGGTGACTGAGCCTGACTGTTTAATCATTCAGGATGTCACGCTGGTGAATAACGATTCGACCTTTGCGGGTCTGAAAGATGGTGGTTATGTATTATTGAATACCACCCACACGATTGAAGAGCTGGGTATTGCTGACAAACTGAAAAATATTCCCCCCGAACATTTGATGGTTGTTAATGCTTCGGGTCTGGCCCGTGAGCATCTGGGTCGTCCAATTCCCAACGCGGCATTGATTGGTGGGTTTTCTGCAATTACCGGACAGTTAAAAATTGATTCCATCGAAGAAGCGATTCGCAAGAAATTTTCCGGTGCCATTGCCGATGGTAATACTGCTGCCGCTCGTGCAGCTTATGACGAAGTTAAAAAAGCCAAGGGGTTGAAATAATGCTAAAGCAGGTAGAAGGCTCAATAGCAGTAGCCGAAGCGATTGCCCTGTGTAGACCGGATCTGGTTTGTGCCTATCCGATTACACCACAAACACATATTGTTGAAGGTCTTGCGGATATGGTTCGTAAAGGCAAGATCAAAAGCAATTGTCAGTATATAAATGTTGAATCAGAATTTGCAGCACTCAGTGTCTGCATTGGTTCATCAGCCACCGGTGTGCGTTCCTATACCGCCACCAGTTCACAGGGTTTACTGTATATGGCTGAAGCTGTATACAACGCGTCCGGTATGCGATTGCCTATCGTAATGACGATTGGTAACCGTGCGATTGGTGGTCCGATTAATATCTGGAACGATCAGTCAGACTCCATGGCACTACGTGATGCGGGCTGGATTCAGATTCATGCTGAAACTAACCAGGAAGCCGGTGATTTACATATCCAGGCATTCAAGATTGCAGAGCAGTTAAGTATTCCTGTCATGGTCTGTGTTGATGGCTTTTTATTAACCCATGCCTATGAGCAGGTTGAAGCCTCAACCCAGGAACAGGTGGATGAGTTTTTACCACCATTCAAACCGATGCAGGCACTGGATTGTGATGACCCTATGTCCATAGGTGCAATGGTAGGTCCTGAAGCCTTTATGGAAGTGCGCGCATTAAATGTTGCACACTTTGATAATGCGCTTGAGCCAATTCAGGAAATCTCCGAAGAATTTGAAAAAATCTTTGGCCGTAAAGCTGGCGGTCTGTTTGAACATTATCATTCAGAAGAAGCCGATACGGTTGTGGTTTCCCTGGGTTCGGTTAACGGCACAGTCAAAGACATTATTGATGAATACCGTAAAGAGTTTGTTTCTATTGGTTCATTCAAAATTGGTTGTTACCGCCCTTTTCCGGGCAAGCAGATTTTAGAGCAACTCAAACACGCAAAACGAATTATTGTTGTTGAAAAAGATTATTTCGCGGGTGTTGGTGGTTGCCTGGCTAATGATATGAAGATTGCATTTAGAGGTTCAGATGCAAAAATTTATAGTGTTATTGGTGGTCTGGGCGGACGTCCCATATTCAAAAAATCACTGATGAAAATCCTTGATCGAGCAATGGAAGATGAGCTGGAAGAATTAAGTTTTATCGATCTTGATCGTACACTGGTAGAGCGTGAACAGGTTCGTGAAGACCAGTTCATGTCGAATGCCGGATAAGAGGGCTCATTATGTCAACAGAATTAAAACCAGATTTTTGTCAAACAGGTAATCTCACAGCAGGTAACCGTTTGCAATCCATTGATGTTGTTTCTGTTCAGTCAACAGAAGATCGTGCCAATGCATTAACATCCGGTCACCGTGCCTGCCAGGGTTGTGGTGAAGCACTGGGTGCGCGCATGGCGATTGATAAAGTCATGGAGCTCAGTAAGAACAAAGTACATGTTGTAAATGCAACCGGTTGTCTTGAAGTATTTACTACACCATTCCCTGAAACATCATGGAATGTGCCATGGCTACATTCCTTATTTGGTAATGCGCCTGCGGTTGCAACCGGTGTCCAGGCAGCATTAAAAGCCAAGGGCATGGAAGATGTGACGGTTATCGCCCAGGGTGGTGATGGCAGTACAGTGGATATTGGTTTTGGTTGTTTGTCTGGTATGTTCGAGCGTAACGATGATGTGCTTTACATCTGTTACGACAACGAAGCTTACATGAATACTGGTGTACAACGTTCCGGTGCAACACCACCGACTGCGCGTACGGCTACCACACCATTATCAGGTCCACATCCGGGTAATAATTTTGGTCAGGGTAAAAACGTACCTAAAATTGCCATGGCCCATGGCATTGCTTATGTGGCTACTGCGACAATTGCAAACGTACGTGATCTCGAAGCTAAAGTTGCGAAAGCCATGTCAATGAAAGGCGCACGTTATTTACATATTCATGTGCCCTGTCCATTAGGCTGGGGTTCATTGCCAAAAGATACCATTAAACTTGCACGTCTTGCGGTTGAATCCGGTTTGTATCCATTGTTCGAAGGCGAGCATGGTGAAATCACGGGTGTGACAAAAATTCGCAAGAAAGTCCCTGTTGATGAATACTTAAAATTACAACGCCGTTTTGTTCATTTGTTCAAGAAAGGCGCAGATACAGAAGATCTGGCGGGTGTTCAGGCAATTGCCGATGCCCATATTAAATATTATGGCCTGCTGGATGACGGAGAAAAATAATGGCGTTTACTTTGCCTTATGCAATTACCCTGGAAGTTGGTTCCAGTTTAGAAAACAAAACCGGTGACTGGCGAACTGAAAGACCCGTTTACCTGGATCGTCTACCACCTTGTAATATCGAATGTCCTGCTGGTGAAAATATCCAGGCTTGGCTGGGTCTTACCCAGGAAGGTAAATACCAGGAAGCATGGGAAGAAATTCTAGATAACAACCCGCTGCCATCTGTGCATGGGCGTGTTTGTTATCATCCCTGTGAAGATGGTTGTAATCGTAAGCAGATGGAAAACCCGGTTAGTATTCATGCCATTGAGCGCTTTCTTGGTGACCAGGCATTAAAAAATAACTGGGTTGTTTCAAAACAGGCAGATACCGGCAAGCACGTGCTGGTTGTAGGTGCAGGTCCTGGCGGTTTGTCGGCGGCTTACCATTTATGCAAAATGGGTCATAAGGTAACTGTCGTCGAATCGAAAGCAGCTCCCGGTGGCATGATGCGTTATGGTATTCCTGAGTATCGTTTACCACGTGATATTCTGGATGCCGAAGTAAAGCGCATCGAAGATATGGGCGTGACCTTTAAGTACAACACCCGTATCGATAACCTGGCGGCAACAATGAAAGCTGATGGTTATGATGCCGCTTTCCTGGCAGTGGGTGCTCACCTGGCACGTAAACTTGAAATGCCTTCTGATGATTCGGTGAATATTACCGATGCGGTAACTTACCTGAATGATATCGAAGCGAATGACAGCAAACCACAGTTGGGTAAAAAAGTGGCTGTTTACGGTGGTGGTAATACCGCTATTGACGTAGCGCGTTCAGCACTGCGTTTAGGTGCAGAGGAAGTCACCGTTATTTATCGTGGCCCTCAGGATAAAATGCCAGCTCATTTATTTGAGATCGAAGAAGCGCTGGAAGAGGGCATCAAGATTGCTGCATTGCGTACGATCACGGAATATAAAGGCGGTAATATTATCGTTGAAGTGAATGAGATGGATGCGGATCAGCGTCCACAGGCCACTGGTAAAACTGAAACGATCGCAGCTGATGCCGTGGTTTATGCATTAGGTCAGCTGGTTGATAGCAGTTTACTGAGTGACTGTGATGGCATTGTTGAAAACGACAATGTGATTGAAGTTGGTCAGCAAATGATGACCGGCATGGACGGTGTATTTGCCGGTGGTGATATGATTCCATCTGCACGTACTGTAACAACCGCCGTTGGTCATGGTAAAAAAGCAGCGCGTTATATCACGGCTTATTTAAAAGGTGAAACCTATACGCCTGCTGAAAAGCACGAAACTGCTTCATTCGATAAGTTAAATACCTGGTATTACGAAGAAGAAAACATGCGTCAGCAGCCCGTGCTGGACCTGGATAAACGTAAATCAACGTTTGGTGAAGTACTGGGAGACCTGGACGAAGCCAATGCAAAATACGAAGCAATACGTTGTATGTCATGTGGTAACTGTTTTGAGTGTGATAACTGTTACACGGTATGTCCCGATAATGCGATTATTAAACTGGGTCGTGGTAACCGATTCCAGATTAATTATGATTACTGTAAGGGATGCGGTATGTGTGTTGAGGAATGCCCGTGTGGCTCAATGTTGATGGAGCCGGAGGAGTTGTGATTTCCTGCTTTGTTAATTTTGATATATAAAAAAACCGCAGCTAGCTGCGGTTTTTTTATTGCTGTTAGCAGGGGCTTTTACATACCCAGGCTGAGAGTGAAAGGAGTCGATTGTGGAGCGATCAGTATAAAGTGGAATGAATCTCCTGCTACAAGACTGAGAGTAACTGTTATGCCGCTTGTAGTACCAAAAAGACAATCATCTGTGCTGGTAAAGCATTTATTGGCAAAGTAGCTGCTATAACCGATTAGATCTACACCGGCTCCATCAATGGTGAGAGTATAAGTTCCATCCGCTGGTGCGGTATATTGGTAATGATTGACACCGTGTAAGGATATTGTTTCGTAATTTACGGTACCATCTGCAACTTTCGTATTTGTGATGTCAGGCACTACAAGTAGATTTGCCAGGCCATCAGCAGAATTTGGATTGGTTAAGTTGAACTGGTAATCGGAGTTGGTTGTAGCGTTTTCTAATACGCAGATGTCTGTTGTTGCGTCTGACATTTTATACCAGTGAGAGCAGGAAGAACCATTCGACATTCCATTAAACTGAATTAATGATCCTTGTGCAAAAATATAATAAAGTGAATTTATTGAGTTTGTTGTAAAGGTATAATCAACTGAGTAACCAACAGGAACAGATTCTCCAAATAATTGAGTGTTAAGGGTAATTGTTCTGGAGAGGGTTGTTGGGTCAGGAGTTGGTGTTGGTGTTGGTGTCGGGTCAGGATTAGTTGTTGTTGTAGGGCTACTGCTTGATGATCCGCAGGCAGTTATAGCTGTGGATAACAAAATAACACTAAAAAGCTTATAAAATTTCATATGGCTGTCTCTTGTTGGTTGGAAAGTACTGCAGAAAATATATCTATTTTAGATATTAAGGTTTAATGCACTGATTTATAGCAGTAGAATTTTTGTGCGTAAATTGGCTATATGGTGCTGGCTTGTTGGCCCGGTTATAAAGGCTTAGTCCAAAAGGCTTAGATAAAGTGTCTATGAAGTTTGCTAAAATCGTTGTATAACTCAATTTTAATTAATAGTTTTAAGTAATTATGAAGATTTTGCTTATTGAAGATCATGAGTTATTCCGGGAAGGATTAAAACTTGTTCTACGTGATTTGTCGTATAATTTGCAGATTTTTGAAGCATGTAACTATGATGATGCTAGCAAGTTGATTTCTGATCACTCTGATCTGGATCTTATTTTGCTTGATCTTGGCCTATCCGGCATACAGGGTATTGATGCTTTACTTATGTTGCGTGAGCAATCACCAGGGACACCTGTTGTTATTCTGTCTGCCATTGAAGATAGCAAAAAGGTGCAACAGGCTATGGAGAATGGTGCACAGGGATATATAACAAAAGCATCTGATGCATCAACTATTCTTAATGCCCTCAAGTTTGTAATGTCTGGTGGTGTATATGTGCCTGCTAATATTTTTCACATGAAGAACTTTAAATCTGGCTCCTCTGTACCTGGCAATAAAGTCGCTTTTCATAAACTTACACCTCGACAAGTAGACGTTCTTCTTATACTGTCAGAAGGCAGGCAAAATAAAGAGATTGCAAATATATTAGGGTTAAAGGTGTCAACTGTACGCGCGCATGTGGCATCTATATTGAAAGCATTTGATGTTAAGAATCGAACACAGGCGGTTCAGTATGCTATGCAGGAAGGCTTGATTGAGTTATTGAAGTCATCAAGTTCGGAATATAAATTATAAATTATGGTTATGTCATGACTATAAAAATAAAAAGATTATTAAATTAATATTCTTCTCGTATAAAAATATAATTTATTTAATGATGTATTGTCAGTTGGGTGTTTTTGTCTGTCATATTTTAATCATTTTTCTTCTTGGTTGATGTCTCTGGTACCTGCATGTTAACTATGTGTAATACGGATAGAATTTTTCGTTTAAGTCATATTGTATACTTGTATGAATGTAAGGGGTGAGGGTAGTAGATGAAGTTCTGCCGAAGATTGAAAAGTAACTCGATTAAAGGTAAAACAAAAATAATGAGTTTAAATATGATATTCAGGATATCGCCAGTTTGGTTTTTGTATTCTGATGTACCACTGTCTGGTTTCGTCCATTTGTTTTGGCTCGATATAAGGCCGTGTCGGCTGCTTTAATAATGCTGTCAGGTGTGCAGTTTATATTTAATTGCTGACTGAATAAACCTATGCTGACAGTTAAAGGCTGACCGGTATCAGGAAGTTTAGGCAGGGTTTCCAGTTTTTCAATATTATTATGTATGGATGCGCAGACATTGAGAGCGCCTTCGATATTGGTATCCGCTAATATAATTGCAAATTCTTCTCCGCCGTAACGCGCTACAAAATCATGTGGCCTTTTTAAGCTGTTTGTAAGCAACTTTGCAATCTGCTGCAGGCATATGTCTCCTTGTTGATGTCCATATTCATCATTTATTTTTTTGAAGTGATCAACATCAATAAGCATAAAAGATAACGGGGTGGATGTGCGTTTTGCATTCAGGTATTCTTGTTCAAGAATAATATCCATATACCTGCGATTGGCAATACCCGTTAAGCTATCAGTTTGAGATAGTTGTTTGAAGTTTTCTGTCAGTCGCTCAAGTTCCTGGGTACGATCCTTGATCATCTTTTCAAGATTGCTTTTATAATTAAGTAATTCAAGGTCTGATTTTTTACGACTAGTTATATCAGTTGTTGAAGCGGCTATTCTAACTGGTTCATTATTGTTGAGTAGAACAAGGCCACGTGACATAACCCAGATGTACTCTCCCTGCTTGTTCATTAGCCTGTATTCAATATTAAATGAATTATTTTTTCCTTCCATGCAGTTTGTCCAGGTGGTTAGTGTGCAGCCTAGATCATCTGGATGAATTAATTTCTGCATGGAAAGAAAATTATTATTAATTTCATCATTAGTATATCCAAGCATCTCTTTCCATCTTGGTGAGAAATAAATTTCATTTTCAGGAAGATTCCAGTCCCAGATGCCGTCATTGGTTCCTCGGAATATTAAATCAAGTCGTTCAGTTGTCTGGTTTAGCTCATCTATGTTTTGTTGTAGGATTTTATTAGTTACTGACAGTTCATTGTCTCTCTTGATTAAATAGTCATGAATTGTTAAGAATTTACGCAGAATATAAATGGCTATTGAAGTGCTAATAATGACAATCAAAAAAATGACCCAGCTGGAAGTGACTGCTGTTTTTTTGTAAGTGATGGAGCTTGAGTCAAGTTCATGCCTGGTGTGAATATTCTGTATGGAATTGAGTTCATGCAATATTTCAGAAATCCTGTTTTGTGCTGGTGTTGCTTCTTCAGATAATAGCTGAATGGATTTATCATAATTCCCGGAACGGGCAAGTTCTATAATATTATATTCTAATGGCGTTGTTTGATTTGTTAGATCTCCCTGATTGTTGATAAGAATTTTTTCCTTATTGGTTAACTCCATGGTTAAAAGTTTGTTTCTGGTTTCAATAAATCTATTTCCGTGTTCTATAAATTTTATGAAAAGATCATCCTGTTTGAGTATATCTTGTGTAGTTGCTATCTGGTATAAGATTAGGGCTTTTTCTTTAGCGTGAAATATCATATTATTAGACAGCGTTGCGTGTTGCATTTGTTCGTTGACGTCATCAATTAGTTCGGACTCGATGACTAACATGCGTTGCATGCTGATTGTAATAGCAACAATAATTATAAGTGATATAAGTAGCAAACAAAAAATTATAAAAAAATGCTTCTTTTTTCTTATATCCACTGTTTGTGCCTGTAAATGTTATTCAATAAATCGTTAAAAAATAAATTCAATGTGCGTATTTATTAATAGGTGCAAAATCGGCAAATAGCAATTCGTAATATGTTAAATATCTCTGTTATGTGGGTTATAACCTGAGTAAGGATATGGTCAATGGGTTGATCGATGAATTGAGTTAAATTGATTATGATTTTTAAGGATAATATTTAGAGATAATTAATGTATTGATTGTTGTTTGATAAGATTGTAATTATTTTTAAATTTCTGGTGTTGATTTATTAAGTCGAATTTATGGGGGGCACGCATTGTTTTTGTGACTGAAAAAAAGATATGTTGCAGGCTATAGTGGTGAAATAACCATGTACTATAGATTTAGTATATGTTGATTGGCCAAAGTCAGTAAGGGTATTAAATACACATGTAGACTCTGTTTGTTAGCTAATCTATTCCTGCTTTGCGGTTTTGTGATATCTGGTATACAAGTACTGGCAGTCCGAAAAATACCAGTGCAAAGACAAATGAATAGGGTGTTGCAAATTCCATTAATAACCAGCCGAAAATAATTACTCCACTAAGTAACCATAGCAGAATTATTACAGCGGTTTTAGTGTCTTCAGGCATTATTATTGTCTCTTGTAGATATGGTTTATAGAATATTGATCAGAATGATATTTAATCAGTTTATAATTGTTTTAAAGAGCCCGTGCTTTTGCGTTTAGCATGTCTTAATGACAGTTTTGTTAATTTAAGCAGAATTTATAAGTAAAATACACTAATTCTTTTATAAATGGAACTTGTGGCTGGTGTTTATGTATCAGGTTATCAATTTGGGATCTATTTAAGCGTTTTTGTGCTCAAATGAGTTATTTTGAAATAAATATTACGTTGATCATTTTAGATTGTTCACCAGTTACTGGAGACTGTCCGACGCAGCTAATAATTTTTTTCTCCGTATTTAAGGCGCTGCTATCAATCATGCATGCCAGTTCGGCAATGCCTGGTCCTGGGCCTGTGCCTTCTGCAACTGTTCCTGTAACTAGTCCATTAGCCAGTGCATCTACAGTACCTGACAGGTAGATAGATATAGTGTCCGGTTCTATTTGGCCAGTAACTATATCGCTAATGTACCTGGCAATACAGGCACCTCCCGTGCAGGTTATTGTGATTGGCTGGATTCTGTCGCCAGCTTGTGAAACACTTTGATCAAAAAGCATACCGGCATAGTCACCGTCTAAATTATTAATATTGCTGACGGCTTTTTGTGACAGGCCAAATATAAATGAATCATCTGATTCATCATTAGCCGTATCAGTTCCTGTGTGTACGATGGCACCACCATTATCTGTCAGGTATATGGCGGCATCTGTTACCTGCATAATGCCACTGGAGCAACTGGTTGTGCCAGGTATTATGCCTGGTCCAAGTGCGGTTGCACCTGCAATTGCATAGCTTGACGGCAGGCTCGGTGTGTTAGTCGCAGCCTCAAAATGAAATGTGCCAAAAAAATCTCTGCTGGTTGAATCAGCGCCTGCATTATCAGGGCTGATGTTCTCTTTTTTGACCACAACCCAGTTAGCATCGATGTTTTCATCTGGGCATTTGCCTGCCTCAATCATGGAGACGATCTGATCACCATTAAAAGGCTTGAGTAAAAAAGCATAGCCGGGAACTTCAAGTGCCCAGCTTGTGCTTCCGATTGCAGGTACATTATTGCCACTACTGCTGGTTACTTCAAGACTTACAAATCCAGTGATATGCTTCCTGTAAATACCTATAATGGTCATATCTATTTCAGAATTAATATCAGGTCTATGCTGTATCTGGTAAGCGCCATTGGCAACCAGTTCTATATTCCATTTAGACCCCGGTCCATTATACTGCTGTGTTGATACAGTTATTTTTCCACCTTCCCCGCAAGCAATAATTAAATATAAAGTTGATATACCTAGACATAAAAAAGCAAGGACTTTGACTGATGATCGTTTTACTGGCATTTTGCGTCCTGAATAGGTTGGCTATTTATTTAGATAACGACTGATGGCGTTAAATATTTAGTTATTCAAACAAATAATAATCATATTTAAACCAGAGAAAAATGTGTGATTTGTTATTAGATATAAGATTGGAAAGTAAGATTAAGAATTACAGGGTAATAGAATATTGTTTTAAAAGGTATTGTGATTAAAAACCACACTTACAATCTGTAAACTAAATTAAACATTTAATTTGTAAATATTCAGATAAAAAGATTCATTGTTTTATTTAAAAACTACATTTAAGAAACCTGTCATGGTTGGTATGGTTTGTTTTGTTAAGTTGCAGTTTGCATATTTGAGCATCAGTAATTAATTTAATAGTGTAAATTTATAAAATAAGCCGGCGATTGCATTATGAGGTTGATTGGTTTGCGGGCACCAGTTTGGTTGCTGAAGATTTAGTTTGTCTAATTGGTGGAACTGATGGCAGGTTAACATAAAATGTGCTGCCTTTGCCTGGTTTGCTTGAAAATTCAATACTTCCATTCATAAGTCCTACCAGTTTTTTTACTATATTAAGTCCAAGACCTGTGCCTTTTATTGGGGTTCTTTCATGGCCCAGGCGTTGATAAAGTTTGAAAATATCTACCTGTTTTTCGAGCGCGATACCTACCCCTGTGTCGGCAATAGATATACGTACTTGATTGTTATCAATGGCCTGCAGTCTAATTTCGATCTGCCCGCCTTTTTTATTATATTTGCAGGCATTAGATAGCAGGTTAAGTAGTATCTGTTTGAGTCGTAACTCATCAGCAAGCACCAAAAGGTTGCTGGTTGAGTTATCGTCAAAATCTATTTTTAGTTCCTGCTCATCTGTTAGTGGCTTAATTGAGTAAATGCACTGGTTTATAATATTGGTACAATTCAATTGTTGTAAATTTATTTCCAGTTTATTTTGCTCAATTCTTGAAAGGTCTAAGAGCTCTTCAATGAGTTTTAATAGTAGTGAGCTTGCTTTGGTTATTTCGTTCAAATATTCTGTCTGTGTTTCTGCTGACTGTTTGCTGTTTTGCAATATTTGTACAAAGCCCATGATGGCATTTAACGGGGTACGTAATTCATGGCTCATGCGTGATAGAAAAGTTGACTTTGCATGATTGGCCTGTTCGGCCTGTTCCTTGGCTGCGCTTAATTGTTGAGATAACTGAAATGACTTGAGCATGATTTTCTGATAAGTATAACCGCCAGCAATCATAGCAATAATGTATACGCATAGCATGATTGCCATGGTCGTAAAGGTTTCAGAAGGATGCAAAAAGAACCAGATAGTTATTGGTAGCATACATGCCAGTACATAGAGTATGTAAACAACGAGTATTGAACCAAGAACCGCTGCTGCGCCTGCTGTAAGCCCGCCAAGTACAAATGTGATTAATACGGGTGTTTCAATATTTTCATAGGGTTGAAACACCCAGATTGACAAGCCCCATGCCAGTCCGCTTAACGTTGTCGTGATGGTAAACCTGTATAGCCAGTCCTGTATATTGTATTCTGGGTTTTCTGTCTTTGTGAAAAAATACAGCGTCAGGCCCCGGATGAGTAAAATAAGTGTCAGTGCACTGACCCAGTAAAATAGTGCGGTATTATCAATGCGATTAATTAGTACCGCAATAAACAAAATGGCAATGTTGATATTAACAATTAGTGCGGTTTTTAAATTACTGTAGAGGAACCTGATTTGTTCTGTTTTCAGGTCAAAGATTTTTGCAGGCGAACAATTATTGTCTGATTTTGGAGGGCTTATATTTTGTTTATCATCCATGGCCAGAAAACTGAGTGATTGTTCTCGTTTATAATAGTGTAAATTGCCTTTTGCTTTAGCATAATTCTGATGTGGTATTTTGCAAACGCCAGTCTGGTTGGCGTTTGCAAATATAATTTATTAAATTGTTTCTGGACTAAAGTCGACCACAGGATTTACATCGGCTTCATAATCGACATCTTTAATTCCAAAACCAAATAATTTCATAAACTCATCTTTGTAACCACGATAGTCCGTCAATTCAAACAGGTTTTCAGTGGTTATCCGGGGCCAGATTTCTTTCACGGTATTCTGTACTTCATCTTTCAGTTCCCAGTCATCCATACGAATACGGTTATTGTCATCCAGTTCGGGGCCATTTAGTTTATAAAGCTGGGTACGGAACATGCGATCAATCTGTTCAAGGCAGCCCTCATGAATATTTTTCTCTTTCATGATTTTAAAACACATGGCGATATACAGGGGCATGACAGGAATTGCGGCCGAGGCCTGGGTGACGACGCTTTTGAGTACGGCTACATTGGCCATGCCATTAATCTCAGCCAGTTGTTTTGATAATGCGCTGGCAGCACGATCCATGTCTTCTTTTGCTTTACCCAGCGCACCGTGCCAGTAGATAGGCCAGGTAATATCTGTACCTATATAACTATAGGAAATAGTTTTTACACCTTTTGCCAGTACACCGGCTTCTGCCAGTGCCTGCATCCAGAGTTCCCAGTCTTCACCGCCCATGACGGTAACCGTGTTGGTGATTTCTTCTTCTGATGCTGGTTCGATTTCAGTTTCAATAATAGTGTCTTTGTTGGTATCTACCGCGGTTGATTTATAAACTTCACCAATGGGTTTTAATGCTGAGCGTACCAGTTCGCCAGTGGATGGTAATTTACGCACCGGTGATGCCAGTGAATAGACGACCAGGTCTACTTCACCCAGGTCGGCTTTAATTAACTCGATAGCTTTGGCGCGCATTTCATCGGAAAATGCATCACCATTAATACTTTTTGCATACAGCCCTTCAGCATGCGCGGCTTTTTCAAATGCAGCTGAGTTATACCAGCCGGCAGATCCGGGTTTTTTTTCAGTGGCGGCTTTTTCCAGGAATACACCTATTGTTGCAGCGCCAGAACCGAAGGCAGCAGTAATACGTGAGGCAAGGCCGTAACCTGTTGATGCACCTATGACCAGTACTTTTTTAGGGCCGTTTTCAATCGTGCCACCGGCTTTAACTTTTTCAATCTGTTCAGTAACATTTTTTTCGCAGCCGATCGGGTGTGTGGTTGTGCAGATAAAACCGCGTATTTTGGGTTGTATAATCATGGATATTATTGTTCCTGTTAAACTTCGTCAGCGTATAAATCGTGTTCGGTAGAATCGGTAATTTTAACATTGATAAGACTGCCCGGCTTGTGAGTTTTTTCAGAATTCACAAATACCATGCCATCAATTTCTGGTGCATCTGCCATACTGCGGGCAATAATACCTTCATCATCTGTTTCATCGACCATGACCTGCAGGGTCTGACCAATTTTTTTGTTCAGTTTACTGGCACTGATATCTGCCTGTAAGGTCATGAAGCGATGTAATCGTTCCTGTTTAATATCTTCTGGAACCTGGGGTGTTATTTCATTAGCAACGGCACCTTCAACCGGTGAATAGGTGAAGCAGCCAACCCGATCCAGTTCGGCATCATTAATAAAGTCCAGTAACTCATCAAAATCATCATCTGTTTCGCCGGGGAAGCCAACAATGAATGTACTGCGAATGGTAATGTCAGGGCAGATACTGCGCCAGGCCTTGATGCGTTGTAGATTATTTTCACTACTGGCGGGGCGTTTCATGGCTTTTAATACCCGCTGACTGGCATGCTGGAAGGGAATATCCAGGTAAGGCAGGATCTTACCCTCAGACATTAATGGAATGATTTTATCAACATGGGGGTAGGGATAGACATAATGCATGCGTATCCAGGCATCCATCTCTCCCAGTTCTTTAGCCAGCTGTTCAAACTGGGTTTTTACCGGCCTGCCATTCCAGAAATCTGTCTGGTATTTGGCGTCCACGCCGTAAGCGCTGGTATCCTGGGAAATCACCAGCAGTTCCCTGACGCCGGCATTGACCAGGTTTTCTGCTTCAGTCAGTACTTCACCGATGGGGCGGCTTACCAGATCCCCTCGGAGTGACGGGATTATACAAAAGGTGCAGCGGTGATTGCAGCCTTCGGAAATTTTTAAATAGGCATAGTGTTCTGGTGTCAGTTTAATGCCCTGGGGCGGTACCAGGCTGGTATAGGGATCGTGTTCCGGTGGCAGGTGCTCGTGTATTGCCGCCATGACTTCCTGTGCGGCATGGGGGCCGGTTACAGCCAGTACCTGGGGGTAGTTGTTGGCAACAATATCACCTTTGGCACCAAGACAGCCTGTAACAATAACTTTGCCATTCTCATTCAGTGCTTCACCGATGGCATCCAGTGATTCTTCAACGGCATCATCAATAAAGCCACAGGTATTGACCACTACAAGATCTGCATCATCATAACTGGGACTGATGTTGTAACCTTCGGCCCTGAGGCGAGTAATAATTTGTTCAGAATCAACCAGTGCCTTGGGGCAGCCAAGACTGATAAAACCAACTTTAGGAATAGAATGAGACATGCGTTTTACTGTGTTACCGGCTGTGAATACCGTGGTTATGGCGGCCTAGTGTAACAAATTCAGCGGCTGTTTACCTGTTTGCCGGGTTTTATTGTTTAATGGCATCCAGGCTGATAACACTTTGCTTGCCAATGACTTCAGCACTGTGCAGGCAGCCAGCAGGAACCGCCAGGCAATCACCTGGCTGGAGAATAAAACTCTGGCCTTGCATAGACATCTTCAACTGGCCGGATAAAACACCGTCGATTTTATCGACATTGTGGCTATGATCAGGAAAAAAAGTGCCGGGTGGGTAACTGTATTTATGGACGGTATAGCCCAGTGCCTGAAGTTTTTTGCGCATATTGGCTTCATTGAGCGGCCCATCGGTTTCATTATCCCAGTGCAGGGTGCTCATCGATGGTAATCCCTTGCCGGGGCAAACAGCCGGAACGATTTCAGCTTGAAAAAAGGTACCAGGGCCATGCCGGCAATGAATCCGCCTATATGCGCACCCCAGGCAACACCGCCCTGTTGATCACCTGTCATGATCGAATTTGTAATTTGTAATACGAACCAGAAGCCCAGCACCCAGCCGGCTTTGATGCGCATGGTATGCAGGTAAAAGCCAAAGGGGATGGCTACCAGCACCCGGGCATGTGGGTATAGCAACAGGTAGGCGCCCAGTACACCGGAGATAGCGCCGCTGGCACCGATCATCGGGATGGCTGAATCCGGCGCAGGGATTGCCTGGGCCAGTGCGGCGGCAACACCACAGGTAAGATAGAAAACGATAAATCGGCCATGGCCCATGGCGTCTTCGATATTATTACCGAATATCCACAGGTATAACATGTTGCCAACGAGGTGCATCCAGCCACCGTGTAAAAACATGGAGGTAAAAAAAGTCGCCAGTGGAGGTACGCTGACGAGTTCAGGCGCCAGTTGTTTTAGATTGAAGATCACCGCGGGAATCATGCCAAGGCTATACACGGCTTTTTGTCCAAGGGGACCCAGTGATAATTGCCAGAAAAAAATCAGTACACAACTGACAATAAACAGGATAGTAAAATAGGGCGTTATACGAGTGGGATTGTCATCGTGTAATGGGAACATATAAGCACCGAATTGTAATAAATAAAAAAACGTCAGCTTGCTTCATTGATTTCTTCCAGTGCTTCAGCTGCCACTTCCCTGGTTTCTTCATTGTCATCGTTTAATAAAGGCTGGATATAGTTTATTGCATTTTTATTTCGTGACAGGCCCAGGTAATGACAGGCATCAGTCCGCACATGGTTGTCTGGATGTTTTGTATATTCACCCAGTTGTTCAATTGATTGTATAAGTAGTTCGCTGCCAGCAAAATCTTCAACCACGGCACCAATACCAATGCGTACTGAAAGCGATGTATCCGGGTCTGCCATTAAATCAAATAGCAATGGAAAATATTCAGGCTTGTCCTGAATAATATCGTGTACTTTATGGATTTCACCATTGAGCATGAGTTCACCAAAATAATTTCCCATAGCGGATGGATCATCGGCACGTTGTATCCATTGTTCAAATTCTTTTTTTGTACGCAGTCCGGTGAGTTCGAAGGGACCAATTCTGACCCAGGGAACTGATCGTACATTGAGCTCAGTTGCGGGCACAGGGTTTTGTTGAATATTAATAACTTCCAGTTTGCTCAGTGCGCCGGTTTTTACTAATTCCCC
>Ga0224501_10000927_pt1 | contig 22534 bp, 18 predicted proteins | sample SF_Oct11_sed_USG_4_FD_169105 | JGI IMG/M metagenome (GOLD analysis project Ga0224501, IMG submission 169105) | Sediment microbial communities from San Francisco Bay, California, United States - SF_Oct11_sed_USGS_8_1 | ecosystem: Environmental > Aquatic > Marine > Sediment | place: USA...
ACTCATCCTTCTTCTTGTTATTTTGTATTTTTTAAACGTACACAGTCTGATTTTGATTTCAATCCTTGCTCTGATCGGTTTTAATTTGTTTCAGTCGTCTTTTACAAAGTTCTGCGGACTTGAGAAAATTTTCAAGAGACTCGGGCTTCGCAGCGAACTTGATGAAATTAAAAATTTGAATCGTCTATATAAAGATGCAGCGGAAGCTCAGCTGACTTATGCAACCACACTGAACCTCCTCCAGAAGTCAGTAATAGAAATGACCCCATCCTATGATCTCATAAAATCTACAGAGAACTGGCAGAAGATTGTAGGTGATGACTGCAGAACCGTATCAAAAGAAAACCTCTATTATCTGATGGAGAAAAAAAATCTTTTTGAATATGTAAATGAAAAAGATAGAACACAATTACGACAGGAGCTTGACTCTTTTATAAAAAGCAATCATTCTGAAATCCTGATCACACGCTTCCGAATCAATTCTCAGGATGAGAAAGAAAACTGGATAGAAGGAAAATTCTGTCTTGTCAACTACGACGGCAAAGATTTTATCCGTGGTCTTGTAAGCGATGTGACGGAAACACATCTCAAAGAATTGAAAATGGCCCATCTTGCCCTCCATGACCCACTGACCAATCTTCCGAACCGGCTGTTTCTTAATGAGAAACTGAAAATGCTTAAGTCCATTGCTGACAGAACAGGAAGATCCATTGCATCTATTTTTATTGATCTCGACAATTTCAAACAGATAAACGACAACTTCGGCCATACAGCAGGTGATGAGTTATTGTTGACGATTGCCGGAATCCTTCAGCGAAAAATCCGTTCTCATGATCTTTTAATACGATGGGGCGGCGATGAATTTGTTTTAATAGCTTCCGATCTGAAATCTTATTACGATGTTGAAATTATCGCCGAAAAAATGCGAAATTCCTTAATCCATGAATTAAAAAAAACTCGCTACTCAGATGTCACCATGAGTCTGGGAATTGCAATTTATCCGGATCATGCTTCATCAATTGACGATTTAATTGAAAAATCTGACGAAGCGCTTCTGAAGAGCAAGGCGGAAGGGAAAAACCGCATCATCTTTGCCCGAAAATAATCTCTGAATTTCAATCTTTGACAGCTGAAGCGCCTCCCCCAGTTCAGTGTGCGAAAATTCATGTTTACAGGCTAAAGTTTTCTGTAAAATTCATTGAAATCTTTTTAACAAATATCTGCGGCTAGACAGCGAACAGAAAATCACGCCCTTCTGTTTTTCCCGCTTCAACAAGAAAATTGCGCAACTTTTCCCGTTCGCCGCGCGATCCTACGGTTCCCAGAATCAAGGAAGTTAGCGGTTCAAGCAGAATTTCTGCACCCAGTACCGGCAGCGAACGCTTCATTTTTCCAATCATCGACGGACTGACATCTACAAAAGCCTGAACCTCACATCCCTCTTCAGTAAGAAAATCATAAATCTGCATGCCGTTTGATCCGGTACCGCAAATCAGCGCCGCTCGATCCCTGAGATGACTTCTTGCCAGAAAATGCGCTTTTGCCTTCAGAAAAGATTTTTGAGAATAGCGGGAATCTGTCCGGGTCAGTCTCCCTGTGTGATCGCGCCACTTCAGAAGAATTTCATCCGGCTTTCCCATTAAAATTCCGTTGAGATAGGCTCTGAGCCAGAGATCGTAATCTTCAGGCCAGGAAACATCTCTGTATCCGCCCAGACTGTCCCAAACAGACCTTCTCAAGATAACTGTTGGATGAGGAAGCGGACTTTCAATGAATATTTCTTTTTGAATGTCTTCCGGAGTGCATAAACGGTTCAGCCAATCTTCATAAATCTGAAATCCTTTATCTGGATGGCAGTCGTCTCTGAAAATCTCTACACGTGCAGAAACAATCCCGATCTCTGGATTATTTTTAAAATACTCCATCTGGATCTTAAAGCGGTCCACATGAGAAATATCATCAGCATCCATTCGTGCAATGAAATTACCTTCAGCTGCAGCTGCGCCAAAATTTAAAGCTTGAACAATCCCCCTTGAAGGACTGGAAAGAATTCTTAAACGCCGGTCTTCTTTCCATACCGCAGAAAGCCTTTCTACGGCGCCGTCTTTGGAATGATCATCGATCAGTATCAATTCCAGATTGCGAAAAGATTGGTTCAGAATGCTTTTTACAGCTTCTTCAAGATAATTCCCGGCATTATGAACGGGCAGGATGACTGAGATCTCAGGATTCATAAATGCAAAGTTTCTTCAGGGTCCATGTATTTCAACCGAACTGTACAGTCAATTTCCGTATCATCTGCCGATAAAATTTGCTCATGACGAGGCCTAAAAACTGCTGATCTCTTATTTTCAAGAAGATTTATCAGAAATCTGAAATGATCAGGTCAATTGAAACTCTTCGGAGCTGAATTTTGGGAATATTTTCTAAAAAAACAATAAAATTCTCATTTGACAGATTGGATTTTAAACCAAAGAATATCGATATTGTACCTGTTATAATCAATTACAAAAATATAAAAGATTTTTTATAACCCGGAGAACACGAATGACCAGATTAAAATTCCTATTTTTAAGCGCTATATTTCTATTTTCAGTAGAAACATTATATTCCCAGGAAAAGCCGGATATTTCACTTGAAGAAGTACGTTCTGATCGGGTCAATTTTATCAATCGTACAAGACGCCCTGCCACAAGAGCCGCTCGATTAAAAGAAATAAAAACAGGACAGGATCTGGCCACTCCGATCAATGAAGGCAAAACAAAGATCAATTTAAATGGAATTGCTTTTCAAAGAGTTTTCGATCCAGAAACGGCAGGATTTGGAGCTGATATTATTATTCTCAATCCCAGAGCAAATTACGGCCACATCAATGCCCTACATAGAGTCCTGAGCGGCTACATATCCAGCACATTTGAGTATGAACTGAATCAGGCAGATACTCTGGCACGGTATATCCTCTATTATAATGCACACCACAGGAAAGACCAGGGCGGAATTTCAAAAAAATATTCCCCCAATGTTGTATCCTCTCTTGATCCTGAAAAAATCGGACTGGATGTAAATTACAGAAACTGGTCAGGAAAATCCCAAATCATTATCCCCCTCAAAAAAAATATTGTTCGGCCCAATGGAACAGACCTGAATAATGGTGAACTGGAAATTACAGTTGGAGAAGAAGGCACTGCTGATGAGCAGGATAAAATGGAGAAAATCCAGGAAGAACGAAAACAGGAGGATCTTCAAAAACTCGATGATAAAGAGCAGGAACTGACAAAAAAAGAAGAAACCCTGAAACAGGAAGAACAAAAACTCCAGCAGGAAGAAAAACAGACCCAGAAAGAAATCCAAAAAACTGATAAAAAAATTACAGAACTGAAAAAAGATCCGGTAAAAAATAAAACAGCAATTAAGCAGGAAGAGGCAAAAAAACAGAATCTTGAACAAAAGCAGCAGCAAACTGCTCAAAAACAGGAGACCGTAAAGCAGGAACAGACAAAGGTAGCAGAACAGAAACAGGAAGTGGCTTCTCAAAAACAGGAAACACAGACCGGACAAACTGCATCCACTCCTCCAGCAGCAGATCCGCAGACTGCTGCAAAAATTGAAAAACTGGAAAAAGAAAATCAGGATTTAAAAGCTCAGGAACAGGCCAGAGAAGAAAAATCTGAAAATGTTGTAGGTGAAAAAATTCTTTTCATGCGGGTCATGCAGACAACAGAAGACAACCATTTCCACAGTGAACTCTGGGCCATTGATACTCTTAACGATGATGCTCTTTTCAGAAGTCCCTATCAAAATATCTGCGGTAGAGAATTTACAGTTCTACCCGATCAGGGAGTTCTTGTCATCGGATTTCCTGGGGATCCTGCACATTCCAGCGAACATAGAATGGTCATTCTGGACGATCAGGCTCTTACGGTAAAAAAAGAAGGAACGGATACAGTATACTTCAGAACTCCCGTGAAATTGATGGATAATAAAATCTATGTGATCGGCATCCATGAAAACATGTACCATCTAACGCGTCTGAATCCAGATCTGACGCTTGATACAAGAAGCGAAATTCCCGTAAGTTCCAATTCTCAAATCACTTTTACAAAAGATAAAATTTATCTTACTGGAAAAAAGAACAACGGAAATACACAAATTACAGTATTAAAAAGAAACGATCTGACCCATTTAAAAACATTTGAGCCTAAAGAACCGCCGCGAACCGGCGCATCCAATGTTCCCTGATTTGCAGATCAACTGCGGCGTTTCATGAATTTGTGAATGAAGTTTTTTCGTTCGCAATCAAACACCACTTAATGCGATTGCTTTTCTGAGTAAAAAAAACACACCGTTCCATTTGCATCAGCAGTTTTTTCCCTGGAAGAACATAGACAGGTCTTTGTATTTATTCCTTTACGGCTGAGAAATGATCCTGATGGGACCCGCATTCGAAGAGTTTACAATAAAAAAGGATTCTTTTATTCTTTCGGACGGGCAGCCCAGCTGGAAAGGCGTGTCCATAGATAATAAACCGGAATTCCCGAAAGAACTACAGCAATGGCAATGCTGCTGATCATGGGTCTTCCTACAAAACTGGTAATCATGATAAAAAGAGAAAAACCGGCAAAGAAAAGCGGGAAAAAGGGAAAGAGTTTTGTTTTATAAGGTCTTTTTTCATCAGGAATTTTCTTTCGCAAAATAAAAAGGCCGAGTACAGACAGAATCGGAAAAAAGGATAGAGCAAACATCATGTAGGTCATGATCCCTTCATAGCTTCCGCTTGCAATATAAACTATTGAAAGAAGACATTGAATTGCAATGGAAGCAAAAGGTGTTCCGTACTTTCCGTGAACATTGCCGGCAGACTTAAAAAATAAATGATCTTTTGCCATCGCATAATAAACTCTGGGGCCGATCATGATATTTACCGAAACAGACGAAAGAAGCATGACAACAAATGAAAGATTAAAAAACAGACTGGCTTTCGTTCCAAAAATGTGATCGGCAGATAGAGCAAAAACAGCTTCGCTTCCTGAAAGCTGATCAACCGGTATTGTCAGATAAAACAAAACATTCAAGAGAAGATAAATTATAATAGTAAAAAGAGTTCCTCTAAAAAGAGCTTTGGGAAGATTGCGTTCTGGATTTTTTATTTCTTCTGCAAGATAGGTTGCCCCGTTCCAACCGCTGTAGGCAAACATTACCCAGAGAAGCCCCACTCCAAATCCGTCCCACTGTGTGTCATAACCGGATAAAAGATTAAAACCACCTTCTGGAATGGCCCTGCTGCCGGGTTCGGCTGTAAGAACGACATAAAAGCCAAGGATTCCAAAAAATAAAATAACTCCGATCTTTGCAATTGTAAGAAGATTCTGAACGGTGCCTCCTTTTTTTGATCCCGACATATGAAACAGTCCAAAAAAGACAATCATCAAACTTGCGGCAATTTTCTGTTCAAGGGAAGTATCCAGCAAACCTGCTACCGCAGAATCCGGATAGGCGATATGGAGAGTTTCGTATAAATAATTTGCAACCAGCAGAGCTGATGCAGCTGCAGGAGCCGAAAATCCAACAATAAAAGAAACCCAACCTGTTAAAAAAGAAGGCATTAAACCGAAGGAATGCTTCAAATAAACATATTCACCTCCTGCATGAGGCATCATAGAAGCAAGTTCAGCATAACACAGAGCGCCAGAAAGTGCAATCAGACCGCCAAGAAGCCATAAAAGAAGGACAATGAGGGGATTCCCAACTGCCTGCTGAATGATACCTGTGTTCCCAAAAATTCCCGATCCTATCATGCTTGCGATGACAACCAGCACAGCTGTAGTCAGTCCCAGATCACGTTTCAATGTAGTTTGATGCATTTTTCTATTCGGTCATTTCCTTTTTCTATATTTACAATCATTCAGCTGAATGAATCACGACCATACTTTATTTTCTTGATCCGATGACAAATTATTCTTGACCCGATATGGAATTTTTTTTAGCGAGAAAGAATGTTATTTAAACAATATTTAAAAAGAAGATTCCTGTCATTTTTTCCTGTTGTATTCATTTTTCTTTTCCTGTCAGGTTCTGTATACGGCGAAAAAGACCATAAGAACAGCAGTTATTGGAACGATACCGCCAGGTTCCTGGGCGGCCTGCCTCCTGCTCCGGACAGCCAGATAAAAAAATACGAAAAAGCACATTATGCAAAAACTCATAAAAACTTTTTCAATAAAAGCTGGGATAAGGTCGAAAACAATAACCTGAAGCCTCAAAAGATCTGGGCAGAATCTCAAATTTCGCAGGAAAGATCCTCCTCCAGAACTGTTTTTTACCCATTCAGCGGACCTGATTTTTTAAATATTTTCACTTTTTTCCCTGATGGTAATGAATACATCCTTTTCGGTATGGAACCGCCGGGACTTCCGCCGGATCTCAGCATGATTTCAGAAAATAATCTACCGGCAGCCCTTGCCAACCTGCGAAAATCTCTGGCAACCATTCTTAATTTTTCTTTTTTCAGAACCCTGGATATGGCAAAAGATCTGAAAAAAATGGATCTTCGCGGTGCGGCTCCCATCATCATTGTTTTCATGACAAGAACCGGCAATGAGATTAAAAATATTGAAAGCGTTGCTCTTGAAAAAAAAGGAACGATCCGCCTTATAAAAGATCCTTATAAAATTAAAAATGGAATACCGACACAGAAAACGCTCAGCGTCCTTTCTTCAGAAATTCCCGGCATTCGCATTACATTTCGAAAACCCGGATCTTCCAGAGATCAAACCTTGTATTTCTTTTCTCTGGATATTTCCAATACCGGACTCAGATCAAAAGGACAGCTTCTGACCTTCGTAAAAAAGAAAGGCCCCCTGACCACATACCTGAAAGCTGCCTCTTATCTTATGTACAGAGAAACTTTTTCTACGATCAGGAATTTTATATTAAACGAAAGCTTAACGGTCATGCAGGATGATTCCGGAATGCCCTTGAAGTCTTTTCAGACATCAAAGTGGAATTTATCATTTTATGGAAATTATACAAAACCAATTCGCCTGTTTCAATCCAGATACCAGCCGGACTTAAGAGCGGTTTATACTGATAAAAACAGAAACATTGGAGAACTGCCTTTCGGCATTGGCTATAACTGGAAAAAAGGACAGTCCAATTTAATGATTGCCAGAAAAAAATAAATTCATTTCTTCCGGTATTTTGTTTAATAAATCAGCCTTCGCCTTTTAATGCGAGAGCAATCTGTCCGGTTCTTGCAATTTCAAGAATTCCGAAAGGTTCCAGCATTTTAATTAATCCGTTTACCTGCCGCTGATCTCCGGAGAGCTCAATCAGCATGGAATCTTCCGTAATCTCATTAATTCTCCCTCCGAAAACTTCCACAATCCCCAAAAGCTCGGAGCGTTTGGAGGCTTCAGCCTTTACTCTTGCAAGAATTAATTCCTTTACTACGGAATCATGGTAGGTTAATTTTTTGGCCTCAATAACATCAGGAAGCTTTAATAGTTGTGATTCAAATTGAAGCAGGGATCGATCATCGCCGTTTAAGACAATGGTCATTGTGGAATATTCAGGTTTATCAGTAACGCCTACGGCAACACTGTCGATATTAAAACTTCTTCTCGTGAAAAGGCCGGAAACATGACTCATCACTCCCGGCTTATTGTTTACAATGATGGATAAGATGTGTTTCAAAGCGTTCTCCCTGTTCACAGGATTTTTTACCCTTCCCTCAGGTCAATGATTCTTTTAAGATGAAGGTAAGTCTGTTCCATCACTTAAATATAGATTTTCAGGGATAGGCCTCTCAAAAAAAACATTTATTATTGAGAAATTTTCATCTTTTTAAAAAATATTTTCTTTTTTTCATCCTCCTTTTCGTCTTATTTCGTTAAACTAAAATTCAAATTCAGGATATCCATGTCCGCCATAAGATTTTTTTGTTATTTATGAAGTCTATGTTGACATACTCCGGCATCTGCCACAAATGTGCATAAAATTATGAAAGTTCATAAGATTAAAAGGGGATATACCGTTCCCGTAAAAGGTTCTCCTGAACCGAACATACTATCTTCTTCCAAACCTGAAACAGCAGGGATCTGTCCCGTTGAATTTAAAGGCGTCAAACCTCGTCTGAATGTAAAAGTAAACGACAGTGTAAAAATAGGAAGCATTCTTTTCCATGATAAAAAAAGCCCTGAATTGAAGTTTGCATCTCCAGTTTGCGGTACGGTTTCTGAAATCGTATATGGACCGAGAAGGATCATTGAAAAAATCCGTATCAAACCCTCCGGTGAAGACTGTGAACAGCACCCAAACTACAGGCATCAGGAAATTTCTTCTATTAAAAGAGAACAGTTAATTGATCATCTCCTTACAGGTGGAATCTGGCCGCTGATTCGACAGAGACCCTTCAATACAATTGCGGATCCCCATGACCAACCTTCATCAATTTTTGTAAACTGTATGGACACAGCTCCCCTTGCTGCTGATCCAGAATTTTATCTTAAAGACAGTATCCCTGAATTTCAGGCAGGAATTGAAGCGCTCAAGATTTTATCATCAAATATAAATGTAATCGTAAATGCCGGGGTAAAATCTTCAATCTTTGCAAATATTGAAGGCATTCAGAATTACGGTTTCTCTGGAAAGCATCCTGCAGGTCTTGTGGGAACACATATTGCAAAGATTGATCCCGTTTCCCTGCAAAAAAAAGTCTGGTATCTGAATGCAGGTGATGTTGTCAAACTCGGATCATTCCTGCTGGTCGGTCAGTATCCCTCGGAACAAATTATTGCTGTATCAGGTGCAGGCATTAAAAAACCTGCATATATTAAAATCACATCCGGTTCACAAATATCAAATATCCTACAGGATCACCTGAAAGACGGAGAACTAAGAATTATATCCGGGAATATCCTTACAGGAACTAAAAAAAACCCTGACTCATACATGGGATTTTATGATAATATGATTACAGTCATTCCTGAAGGGCGGGATAGAAAATTTATAGGATGGATGCTTCCCGGATTTAACCGGTACACATACTCACGAGCGTATGCATCGCGTATATTTCTCGGGAAAAAATACGATATGACGACGAATCAAAACGGAGAACCAAGAGCTTTCGTAAAAACAGGCGACTATGAAAAGGTAATGGGGATTGACGTCTATCCTGACCATATTGCAAAAGCGGTCATTTCCGGCGATATTGAAATGATGGAAAGCCTTGGAATTCTCGAATGTTCACAGGAAGATGTAGCTCTCTGTTCCTACATCTGTCCGTCTAAAATTGAATTTACTGAAATTTTTGAAAAGGGCTTGGATCTGATCCGTAAAGAAATTGAATAAAAAGAGCCGGGATGTAAATCAGTCTTCCTGCCTGATGCAGTATGGCTGTAAACAAAACAAAAGAAATTGGATGTAAGAAGTGAAGTTTCTTCTAAATACGTTAAATAAATTTGAACATCACTTCCAGAAAGGCGGAAAGCTGGAAAGGCTTCATCCTCTCTGGGAAGCACAGATGACGTTTCTGTTCACGCCGGATATCGTAACATCACGAGGTCCTCATGTCCGGGATTCCATGGATCTGAAGCGTTTGATGATTACGGTTGTTTTTGCCCTGATTCCGGCAACTCTGCTGGGAATTTATAACACAGGGTTTCAAACTGCGAAAGCATTTGGAGACCTTTCTATGCTGGAGCACTGGCAGATATTTGCAAATGGCTCTGCAGTTGTTCTTCCCATTATCATTGTTAGCTACGCAGTGGGAGGTTTATGGGAAGTTGTTTTTTCAATTGTAAGAAAACATCCTGTCAGCGAAGGATTTCTTGTCACCGGCCTTCTGTTTCCATTAATCCTGCCTCCCACCATCCCCCTGTGGCAGGTTGCCGTGGGGGTTACCTTCGGTGTTGTTATCGGCAAGGAAATTTTCGGCGGCACAGGAATGAATATTCTGAATCCGGCGCTTACCGGCCGTGTATTTCTCTTTTTCTCCTTTCCGGGAAATATTTCCGGCGATAAGGTATGGATTTTTCAGGATGCTTCACGTCTTTTTTTCACTTCCGGCAATACTTCTGTTGTGGACGGTTTTACCGGAGCAACCGGCCTTCTTTCAGCAGCGGCTGCTCCTAAAGGTCAGTCCGCTGCAGAAGCTCTCAGTGCTTCCGGAATGTTTCATGACTTCAGTTTGAACAATTTAATGATCGGACTTTATCCGGGAAGTATTGGAGAAACTTCCTTTATCGCAATTCTAATCGGAGCTGTCATTCTGATTGCAACGGGAGTGGGCTCCTGGCAGATTATTCTGAGCGTTTTTGCAGGAGGCGCTGCCACTGCATTTTTCCTGAATCTTATCGCATCGCCCTCTCTTCCTGGAATCCTTTCGCTGCCGGTTCTGCAGCATTTAGCCCTCGGAGGTTTTGCTTTCGGAGCTGTTTTTATGGCAACCGATCCTGTCAGCGCATCCGGAACCGCTGCAGGAAAATACATTTACGGATTTTTGATTGGTGTACTGACAATTCTCATTCGCGTCTGGAATCCTGCATATCCTGAAGGGATGATGTTATCCATACTTTTCATGAATGTATTTGCTCCCCTCATCGATTATTTTGTCGTGAAGCAGAACATTAAAAGGAGATTGAAACGTGCAACGGCAGGGTAATTTCTATATTTTCACTTTTGCAGCAATCGTCTGTATTATAGTAAGCATTATCGTCGCTCTTTCAGCTACAGCTCTCAAGCCGCGGCAGGTCAGAGAAACCAGACTCGATATCGTAAGAAATATTTTATCAGTATCCGGGCTTTCCGAAGATGAGATTCAATCCATGAATCCCGATGAAGTTCTCAGCAGCTTTCAAAAAAACTTTTCCCCGCTGATCCTTGATAAAAACAACAATCAGACAGAACGTACGGAACTGGAAACACCGCTTCTCGGTCTGGGGTACACTCAGGAAGAACTGAGTAAGATGTATGCATTTGAACTGGTTACGGTTTTCAGTAAAAAAATACCCCTGCTTGCAAAACGCGCAGGACAGTCTGTTAACGATTTTGATCCTGGATATAAGCTTGTTTTTCTAAATATGAAGGACAATGACGTTTTTCAATATATACTTCCCATCGACGGATACGGACTGTGGGGAATGATGTACGGATACGTTGCCATTGACAGGGATCTCGTTACAGTCAAGGGAATCCGTTTCTACAAACATCAGGAAACGCCGGGACTGGGCGGCGAATGCGAAAAGCCGTGGTTTACAGATCAGTACATCGGGAAAAAAATTCTAAATCAGAACGGTGATTTTGTTTCCGTCAATATTGTTAAAGGAAAAGCCGGAGATTTCTACAGCGGACAGGATCTCGACCACTATATCGACGGAATCAGCGGAGCTACGATTACAGGCGATGCCATTAATGCATTCCTGAAAGACGACATCACAAAGTTTGAGCCGTATTTTCAATCCATCCGAACCGGCACAGGAGGCGAAAAATGAGTCCAGCAGATACTGCAGAAAATAGCGTAATTACGTCTTCTGTTTCTATTTTCGGAAAAAAAGAACGGAAAGCCGCATTCGATCCCATGTGGGACAATAATCCCATCACTCTTCAGATACTTGGAATCTGTTCTGCTCTTGCCGTAACAACAGCAATGAAGACAGCTCTTGTAATGAGCATTTCTGTAATCGTTGTTCTGGCGCTTTCCAATATAATTGTTTCATCAATCCGCAATTTGATTCCTGCGAAAATCCGCATTATTGTTATGCTTTCTGTGGTCTCATCGCTTGTAATCCTGGTGGACCAGATACTTCGTGCATATTTTCTGGATCTTTCCAAACAGCTTTCTGTTTTTGTCGGACTGATCATTACAAACTGCATTATCCTGGGACGTGCTGAAGGATTTGCTCTGCAGAATAAACCCTGGACTTCATTTCTTGACGGCATCGGAAATGGAATCGGCTACAGTCTGATCTTAATCATCGTTGCTTTTTTTCGTGAATTTCTGGGTAAAGGAGAATTTTTTGGTTTTGCGGTCATCCCGGAATCCTTCTACTCAATGGGTTATCAGAACATGGGCCTGATGATTCTTCCGCCCGGAGCATTTATCATTCTCGGGCTATTAATCTGGCTGCAGCGGTCGCTTTCAGGAAAGTTTGAACATTAAGGAATCCTATTATGGTTGATCTGATTAATATAGCAATTACATCCATTTTTATTGAAAACATCCTTCTTGCTTACTTTCTGGGGATGTGCTCCTTTCTTGCGATTTCAAAAAAAATTGAAACAGCGATTGGACTGGGTTTTGCAGTCATTTTTGTAAATACAATAACAGCACCCGCGAACTGGCTGATCAATCACTATCTTCTGGATGACGGAGCCCTCGCATGGGCAGGATACCCAACTGTGGATCTCAGCTTCCTCCAGTTTATAACATACATTGCTGTAATTGCTGCTATGGTGCAGGTTGTTGAAATGGTCATTGACAGGTTCTCTCCTACGCTTTATGCATCTCTTGGAATTTTTCTTCCGCTCATTGCTGTAAACTGCGCAATTCTCGGAACTTCTCTATTCATGGGAACGAAAGGGTACAATCTTACACAGAGTACTGTTTTCGGTTTTTCTTCCGGAGTGGGCTGGCTGCTTGCCATTGTTTCCATGGCTGCAATCAGAACCAAACTCCGCTATTCGAATATACCTATGGGACTTCGCGGACTTGGAATTACAATGATCGTAACCGGCCTTATGGCCATTGCTTTTATGTCTTTTGTGGGAATTAAACTCTAACGGAATTGAATTATGGATACCCTTTTTCTTGTAACACTTAGTTCTCTGATCTTTACGGTCCTTATCATGCTTCTTGTGTTTATCATTGTTGTTCTGGGCAATAAACTTGTGGCTCAGGGAAACATACAAATCAGCATCAATGAATCAGCAGATAACACACTGGAAGTTCCCGCAGGCGGAACTCTTCTTTCCGCTCTCAGCGCAGAAGGGATTTATCTTCCCTCAGCATGCGGAGGCGGAGGAACCTGCGCAATGTGCCGCTGCCAGATTACAGAAGGTGCAGGCGATATTCTTCCAACAGAATCAGGTCATTTTTCCCGTTCAGAAATCTCTGAAAAATGGAGACTTGCCTGCCAGGTTAAAGTAAAAAGCAATATGAATATCATCGTTCCCGATGAAGTTCTGAGCATTCAGAAATTCACCTGTACCGTTGTTTCCAATGATAATGTAGCCACTTTCATTAAAGAACTGCACATGAAAATTGACGATGGAAAAAATCTCGATTTTAAAGCAGGCGGTTATATTCAGCTTTATGTTCCTCCATATAATATCAATTTTAAAGATTTTGATATCGATCAGGAATACCATGAAGACTGGGACAAATATAATCTCTGGCGCTACCATGCAAGCAACGATGAAGAAATTTTTCGCGCCTATTCCATGGCAAACCACCCTGCGGAAGGAAACATTGTCAAGCTAAACATCCGAATTGCAACTCCTCCTCCCGGGAAAGATGTTCCTCCAGGAATCGCATCATCTTATGTTTTCAACTTAAAACCCGGCGATAAGGTAACGGTCAGCGGCCCTTATGGCGAATTCTTTGCACAGGAAACTGAACGGGAAATGATGTACATCGGAGGCGGCGCGGGCATGGCTCCTCTGCGAAGCCACATATTTGATTTATTTCAAACAAAAAATACAAAAAGGAAAGTTTCCTACTGGTATGGTGCAAGATCACTGCGCGAAGTTTTCTACCAGAGTGACTTTGACAAAATTGAAAAAGAAAACGACAATTTCAAATTTCATCTGGCATTATCTGAGCCTATGGAAGAAGATCATTGGACAGGACATGTAGGATTTATCCATCAGGTCGTTCTTAAAGAATATCTGGAAAATCATCCCGATCCCACGGATATTGAATATTATATGTGCGGACCTCCTCCCATGATTTCTGCAGTAAATCGGATGCTGGACGATCTTGGCGTGGACCGCGATATGATTTATTTTGACGATTTTGGAAGCTGATCATTTCAATTCTTTGTACTGCATTACAATTTTCCGTCTTTTTTAGAATCGATTAAACCCTTCGGCAATACAGTGATTTATTTTTCGAATATAAAAAAATCAAATCACGACTCAGTCTTATTTTCACGAGACTCTGCACTTAAAAAACTGCAATACTCGGCTTTTTTTCTTTTTCTGCTCATTCAACCGCAGTGTTCCCAAAAAAATGAACTTGTTTTTTCAGGTCAAACCATGGGAACGACCTATACAATTAGGCTTTTTTCTGAAGGAAAGACCATTTCCTATTTTGAAGAACGGGAAATCAAAAATGCCGTACAGAAAGAACTGGACCGGATTGATTTAATTTTTTCTACCTGGAAAAGCGAAAGCGAAATCAGCAGGTTCAACAGATGGCCTGAAAATAAACGATTCTACATTTCTCCGGAATTCACAGAAGTTTTCCTGAAATCTTACGAAATCTACATAAAATCTGGCGGAGCTTTTGATCCGACCATCGGTCCTTTGATTGACCTCTGGGGATTTGGAAGCAGAACTTTTTCTGGAAAAATTCCTGAACAAAATACCATTGAAAAAGCGCTACAAAACACAGGATTAATGCAAATTGCATTTGAAAATTCAAACGGTATCAGTCTTGTAAAAAAAAATAAAAATATTGAACTGAATCTTAGCGCGATTGCCAAAGGATATGCCGTAGACAGAATTTATCTTACCCTCAGCAATATGGGCTACAACAGTACGATGATTGAAGTGGGTGGCGAAATCAGAACGGGAAATCCTCCGAACGGCAAACAAACCTGGAAAATCGGCATTGAAAAACCGGATTCTTCACAGACAAAATCCATTCAAAAAATTATTTCGCTTTCCGGACAATCCATTGCAACATCAGGCGATTACAGAAATTTTTTTCATCTGAACGGTCAGAACTATTCCCATATCATTGATCCTTCTGACGGCATGCCTGTTCGGGGAAGCATTGCAAGCGCAAGCGTTATCGGTCCGGATTGTATGACTGCAGATGCACTGGCAACAGCAATTCTGGTTATGGATCCTGCACAAGCCTTTTATTTTCTCAGTCTATTTCCGGGATTCGAAGCCTATCTGCTTTTACGCAGCCCGGCCGGAACAATCGATGAAAAATGGACGCAGGGAATGGAAAATTTCTTCGACGGTTCTTCCGGAAAAACTCCATAAGCAAAACGAAAAATAATCATCAAAATACATAGATCCAGATTCATACTGTGTAATTTTTTCTTAATCTTTTTATGAAAATTCAGTTATTATTTGTACACGAGATCATCTTAGATCGGTTTTCAAATATGGAATTACATAATTTTCTTAAAAATCTTCTGTCCGGTTATAATTTTAATTTTACATCTTTTCATAAAGAATAAAAAATGACGATTGTTTTTCATATCTTCTATCGGATGCCTGTTCATAAGAAATAAATATCAGCACTGCGAGTTCAGATTTTTAATACCAATGAATAAAATTTTTAAAAACGGCTTTTTTCTTAGAAAGAATGTTATATATCAAATAGTGATATCGGCTGTCCTGCTCATATTCATTTTACTTACTGCAGATCTATATTCACAGAATCAAGAAAGTTTTAATAACAGTGATTCACAGAGCAGTCTTGCTGCGACCGTCGAAAAATCTGGAAGCCAGATCCATGCTTTCTTTTTGACGGAAGGAATTCTGATTGGAATTATAGCAGGGCTGATTCTTTATAATCTATTTTTATATTCAATCATCAAAAATAGCAACCATCTTCTTTTCTCCGCTGCCTTTTTTGCAGATTTTTTCTTTTTCCTGTCATTTTCTGCAGTCAAAAGCGAAATTACAGGACAGATCGCAATTCTGTTCACTTTCACCGGGATGATTTTCGCAGCACTGTCTCTATCGCTCCATGCATATCTTGTATGGAATTTTGTTAAAATCCAGAGCAGGAAAAATCCATTTCTCCGGTATTCTTTTTATATTTTCCCCTTACTCACTTTTTTAATCCTTCTACTCTCTGCCGCCGGGTTCAGGCAGACAGCTATTGAACTTTTTCTTGTCAGCCGATTTTTTAATATAATTCTGATTTTTGCAGCAATTCAGACTTTCCGGGAAGGGTTCCGCTATTCCGGATATTTAATTGCGTCGCTGCTGTCGGGCCTGACCGGACACATTCTTTCTGGATATTTTTATATGTATTCACAGGCGGCAGATTTATCAAACCTTTTGCTTGTGTCATTTTATGCTCTCGAAGCACTCTTAATGTCTTTTGCAGTATCGTTCAGCATTCAATCTCTCAGGGATGAAACCAGCCGTGCAGTCCAAAAAAAACATGTATACAGAGAAATGAGTTTTAAAGATGAACTGACTGGAGTTTACAATAAACGTTATTATTTAAAAAGAATCACTGAAGAAAAAGAACAGTCCCAAAAAAACATAGAGCCCCTTTCTCTGGTTATTCTTGATATTGACGATTTTAAAATGATTAATGACACCTTCGGACATCCCGAAGGAGATAGAATATTAAAAGTACTTTCAAATGTTATCACTTCAAATATCAGAAGTTCTGATATTGCCTGCAGATTCGGAGGAGAAGAATTTATCGTCATACTGCCGGGAACCAGGAAAAAAGATGCAGAATCTGTTATGAAAAATATCCTCGAAACATTTTCAAAAACAACACAGCGTAAAGATATTCCGGTCATTACAAATCTTCTGCATTTTATTTACAAAAAAAAGGCTATAAAGAGATGTACGTTCAGTTCAGGAATAGCAGAACTTATGGAAAATGAATCAGAGGAAGAACTGCTGCAGCGCGCCGATAATGCGCTGTACGAAGCCAAGAAAAAAGGAAAAAACAGAATTATTATTGACGGCTGAACGGAAGGTATTTTGTAAGAAGACGAAAAGCGTTTTCTTTTTTTCCGGAACATTCTGAGTTTTCGCCTTTTCCGCAGACTGTGCAGGAGCCGGTTCCTCCACAGGAGCCTTTAAGCGATGTCCTCCCCAGAATTACACCGACAGACATTATCAAAAAAAGTATCCCGACAATGATCCCTGTAAACATTAAAGTGATTGCCATATAAGACCCCATAAAAATTTTCACGCGCTGCTGAAAAACACATTAAAACAGCAAGCAGGACATTCAACTCACCTGTTAAAACAGACAAAAAATTATGAATACCATAAAATGATCCATAATAAAATCTTTTTTATATTATAACGCTTTTTTATTTTATTTCAAATCATTTTTTAATCAGAAATCAAAAGAACAGTAGCAATACAGGATACACCTTCTCCTCTTCCCAGAGCGCCCATTTTTTCAGTTGTTGTAGCCTTCAAGCCGATTCGTTTTTGATCAATGGATAATAAATCTGCAACGGATTTTATGATCGAGGGTTTATAAATGGAAATTCTGGGTTTTTCTGCAATTAATGTAATATCGCAATTTGAAATCCGAAAGCCTTTTTTAGAAATCAGTTCCATCGCATGTTTGATGATTCTGCCGGAATCCATATCTTTCAGTTCCGGATCCGTATCCGGAAAATAATCTCCAATATCGCCCTCACCCAATGCGCCAAGGATTGCATCTGCAACAGCATGAAGGATGACATCGGAATCACTGTGGCCTTTTAAAGCTAGAATGCCTGGAATTTTAATGCCTCCGAGAAGGAGAGGTCTGCTCTCATCTTCTACAAGGATATGAAAATCAATTCCGGTTCCTGCTCTTATGTCCATAAATCAGGATACGGGTACAGGCTTATTTTTGGAAAGTGATTTTTATGCAATGGCAAGCATTCGATCCACACTCTTTTTAGCCCGGACTCTGATCTCTTCAGGAACTTCGACTGCATATTTTTCATAGATAAGAGAATCTCTGATTTTTTCCAGGGTAATTTTTTTCATATGGGGACAGGTATGGCAGGTTGATATAAAATGCTTTTCAGGGAATTGGGAACGAAGATTATCTCCCATGCTGCATTCCGTAACAAGCATGATATTTTTTCTATTGCTTTTTGCAATATAATGTTCCATCTGCGATGTACTTCCGGAAAAGTCGCTTACTTCTGTGACCTCAGTGCTGCATTCAGGATGTGCAATAATTAAAATATCGGAAAATTGTTCTCTGATAGCGCGAATATCATCTCCTGAATAAAGCTCATGTACCTGACTCTGTCATAAAAGATTACTCTTTTTTTTGTATCACGCTGAACATTTTTTGCAAGAAATTCATCAGGTATAAAAATCACGGTATCTTCGGAAAGGCTGTTTACAACTTTAACAGCATTTGCGCTTGTACAGCAGATATCTGATTCCGCTTTTACCTCAGCCGAACAGTTGACATAAGTAACAACAGGCGCATCCGGATACATGGACCTGAGCATCCTTACGTCTTCTGCAGTAATGCTTTCAGCAAGGGAACATCCTGCCCCGGGATCTGCTATGAGAACCAGCTTATCAGGATTCAATATCTTTGCTGTTTCAGCCATAAAATGCACGCCGTCAAAAAGAATTATATCGGCATCAGTCTGCGCTGCTTCCCTTGAAAGTCCCAGTGAATCGCCCACGAAATCAGATACTCCGTAAAAAACATCCGGAGTCATGTAATTATGACCGAGCACGCATACGTTTTTTTCTTTTTTCAGTTTACGAATTTCTTCGATTAAGGGCATAGCCTTTTCAAGCTCATGAGGCATCATGGTTTCGGCCAGCTTGTCGCGGATTTGGTCTGTACTGAGTTCGAGCTTCACAATTCCAGTATAGCGATATGGGTTACTTTTTCAATGTTTTTTCAGAAAAGAACAGGTGAAAATGATCATAAAATCAGATTATGATTTCTCCAGAACAACAAGAGTGTCGCCCACACATACAAGTTCTCCTTCTTTTCTTAAAATTTTAATTATTTTCCCGTCAAAGGGAGATTCCAGAGGAAATGCAGCCTTATCTGTTACCAGCTCACATAATTCCTGATCTGCCCGAACATTCTCTCCTTCCTGGATTTTCCATGTTACAAGCTCGATTTTTTCAGCATCGCCAATATCGGGAACACTTAAAGGAATTTCTTCAACGGACATAACCAAGGATTAAAAACGGATACTATCATACAAGAAATAAAACTGAGCCGTTCTCTCTGAAAAATATCTCCAGATATTAACCAATCAAGTTTGAGATCCCGGATCGTACTGTTTTTAACATTTTCAGAAACACTTCATCAATGAAACATAGCATCAAAAGCAAACCGCAGATTGAATCATTCAGCGTCAATTAAATATCGTTGAAAATTTATACCTTTTGCTTTAAGACTTTATGCTCCTCTTCCTTTTTAATTTCCAGAAGCCATTTCACTGCATCGCTTTTATCATTGAAAAAACGAAGTTTAAAATATTTCGGCGTAATAAAATTTGCCATCTTCCACCAGACTTTTCTTCCATAATGAACTTCAGCACAGGCATCAACAACATCAACATTTTTTATTTTCTGAATCGCTTCAAAAGTAAAGGAGTATCGGTTTTTTCTGTCTGCAAGAAGAAGGCGGGCTGGAGGATTCATACTTTGAAAAAATTCAATAATTTCATCCACATTTTCAGCTGTAATTTCAGTTCCGTTCTCTATACTGGATTCTACGATCCCGTTTTCATGATTGATGTACGTTGCACCGAAGGATAATTTTGTAACCTGAACCATTTTTTATATCCTGAAATATAATTTCTACGGAAAATGCCTCTTACCTATTTTAAAGACGAATATTTTTAAGATTCCTCTCTGAATTAAAAATATTTTTTAATAAAATAAGTCTCAATTTATAAATTGCAAGTATTGCATGATTAAATTGAACGGCTGAAAATTTGAAACATGATAGAATTTAAATTATGGATAGATTTAATTAGATTTTTCAAAAAATACATTCCCGAAATCTCAGGCTTGAACCATTCTAATCTTTAATAACGTCTGGAAAATTCAAATACAAAATTGTGTAATCAATTTTATGAGAATAAGTGAAAGATTTTTAAAAACTTTCATTTATCCTTGACAGATTATTTAAGAAGTTCAAAGTATATTTTTTTTTGAATTAATTTTCTCAAAAATAATTCACTAATTTAATAAGGACAATTTATGAAAAAATTTCAATTCCTCATTTCTTTTGCTTTATTTTTCTTTTTTTTAAGCGGCATCTACGGCAGTACTGAAAAAAATATCTATACAGGAATTTATTTAAATGATGTTTCAGGTTTTGATCTTAAAGAAGGAAGATTTCAGGCTGATTTTTTCATCTGGGCTAAATGGTCTGAAAATCATGTTGATCTGGATGTTGAAAAAATCCCTTTTAATTTTGCCAACGGTGAAATTTCTCTGATCGAACATGTTTCAACTGAATCAGACGGTCCATGGAAAAGCGTCCGCTGGAGAATCCAGGGAACATTTCGCTCATCTTTTCCGCTTCATAAATTTCCTTTTGATACACAGTCTCTTCCCATTGAAATTGAAATTCCTCCCAATGCAGGATCTTTAATGCCGGATCTTACAGGCAGCGGTATGAATCAGGGATTTTCCATAACCGGCTGGGTGTATGAACCTTATTTTAAAGCGAAAGCACGATCAAAACAATACGAATCGGATCTCGGATCAGTTTATATTGAAGGCGAAAAATTTTCTGTTGATTCCGTTTCTTTTATTGTAACATTAAAGCGTCCATTCTTCGCTTATATTATCAAACTGTTTTTTCCTCTCGCCGTCATTATTGCAATGGCCGTCATAGGACTTCTCATTGTTCCAGACGATATTGAGGCGCGCGCGGGTATGATTATCACAGCCCTTCTTACCTGCGTTGCATTAAATCTTTCGCTGTCCGACTCTATACCGGATGTTCCCTATACAGTTGTTGCCGACAAGTTTTTTCTTGGGGCGTATTTTATTATTCTCCTTACCCTGGTCCATACAATTGTCATGTACAAAATGAATCAGAAAGAGAATCCCCGTGTCCCTGAATTCGACCAGAAAGCTCAGGTTCTCATGCCCTTACTTGCTGTTTTCGTGACTCTGGGAATCAGCGTTTCCATCTTTTTCACAGGGCCAAAAGAACTTGAATTTCCTGAACTCGCCGTCTCAACAGAAGAGGAAAATCGCCCTGTCTCAGCTAAAAATGAACTGACTGTGAATGTCATAAGCTTAAAAAGTCTTCTTTCTTACGATATCGCAGATAATTTTCTTGCAAGGGGAATCTATCATAAAACTCCGGATGGGCCGGTTCCCTATGTAACAGGAGAAATTCCAGCCATGACCAATGAATTTGTCCGTTTCCTGCCTGAAGGGGAAATGCGTGTTCGCTGGAAACTTCGCCCCGGTATGGAATGGAGAGACGGACGAAACATCAGCGCAGATGATGTCGCTTTTTCTATTGAAGCCTATGACGATCGCTACAGAAAAGAAGTAAATATTGTTGATAATCTAACTGTAGACGTATATTACAATAAACGAATTTTTTCAAAGCTCAATTCATTTCGCATCATTCCAGCTCATGAATTAAAAAGTGTGTATAAAGAAAAAAAGACTGATGGAATTACGGATGCTCTCAGAACCGAAGATATTCCTCTGAACGGCCCTTATAAAATTGAAAGTTTTGAAAAAGGGAAAAAAATGGTTTTTGTAAGAAATCCTGAATTCAGAGGCAGAAAGCCGTTAATCGAACGGGTCATTTTCAGCAATGAGAACAAAGACAAAAACGGAAAAAAAGCTAAATATGCAGGCGAAGCTATCTTGAAAGGCCTTTATGATGTTGCTCCTGCCGTCAGTTCGTTATCCGGCGGGCATGCAATGGGCAAAAAAGGACTCAGTGTAATAAAAAATCCAGAAAAATATTTTTACTATCTGAAACCGGGGATTAACAAACATCCTTTCAACAGAATTGAAGCGAGGATGGCTGTAGCTCATGCCATTAACCGGGCAAAACTAAAGGATCTTTATGACTCAATGAACGGCGAAGTTGCACATAGCTTCCGTTCAAGATCTGAAAAAGATTTTTCGCAAAATGCAGAAATCTATCAGTACAGTCCGGAAAAATCCCGAAGTCTTCTTAGATCAGCCGGTTTTGACTTACCTGTAAAAATTATTTTTCATTCAAAAAAACTAAGAAAAGGTTCGCCACAGGAAAAAGCCACACATCTGATCATTTCGAACTTAAACGATGCCGGATTCAAAGTCGAACTTAAAATTGTTGACAGCGTTATCAAGGCCATGAGCCAGGGTGCTCATGAAGGACTCGGTATTGCATATACAAATGATCGGGAACCGGAAAATTTCTGGAATCTTCCTGACGTAAACGATGAATATGTAACAGATAAGACTTACGGCGCATACGACGAAGATACAATGAAACTTTTCAACCGGTACCAGACCAATATGTTTGCAGAAAGATCACTTCTTTTATCACAGAAACTTCAGGACAAGTTTTCTGAGAAGCTTCCCCTTATTCCTCTCTTTCATGCAACGAGATATACGGTCTACCGCTCTTCCCTGA
>Ga0224501_10000928_pt1 | contig 22525 bp, 25 predicted proteins | sample SF_Oct11_sed_USG_4_FD_169105 | JGI IMG/M metagenome (GOLD analysis project Ga0224501, IMG submission 169105) | Sediment microbial communities from San Francisco Bay, California, United States - SF_Oct11_sed_USGS_8_1 | ecosystem: Environmental > Aquatic > Marine > Sediment | place: USA...
CTCTGAAAGCAAATGAAGATCTAGACCTTGATGGTGCAGAGAAGCTGACAGAGTGGTTGATAGAGAAGGGCGTTCACGGCGTTTTTCCCGTGAGCAATGTCGGCGAAGCCAGCAAACTAAGCATGGAAGAGAAGAAATCCCTGATCAAGGCTATTGTAGACGCTGCTAATGGTCGTGTACCAGTGGTTGCAGGTGTAGGCTTTCCCGAAGCCAGACGCACAATCGAGTTGACAACGTATGCTATGGATGTGGGAGCTGACGCAGGGCTTATAATGCAGCCATATGGATGCTTCAAGCCGTCGGATGAAGCACTCTATAACTATTACAGTACCGTTAACGATGCCGTAGATGAGTTCCCGCTTATATTGTACAACATTCCCGCGACTTCAGGATATGAACTCAGTCCTGAGCTCGTCGCTAGGTGTGCTGATCTAAGCAACATAGTCGCGATCAAGGACAGCGGCGGGGACATCAAGAAGCACGAGTACATGCTCAAGTTTGCTGGCGACAGGATAAAGATTTTCCAAGGCGTCGATGTACTCTTCTTCCCGTCTTTATCTGTTGGAGCCGCGGGAGGGTTCTTGGGCGGAGCAAACTTCGCAGCCGACATAGAAGTAGGACTATACAACTCCTTCGTAGGAGGCGACATGAAGAAGGCGATAGAGCTTCACCACAAGATCGTCACGTTTTTCAACGGCATCATCGAGATTGGGAAACTGGTCGCTTCAATCAAATGCGCAGCGTCGATGGTGAGTGTGCCCGTGGGCCTAGAGAGGAAGCCCAGTGAGACGCTTACCAGGAATGAGGTGCAGAGGATCAGAAACGCTCTGGAAGAGGTCGGGCTTCTTGTAGCCTGCTAGGCGCCGCGAGAAAGAAGATTAAGAAAAGGAGTCGTTCTGATGGCTAGAGGTACGAAGGTAGAGCTCTAGCTCAGTGTATCCTCAGAAACCAAGTCGATCCCTTAGTCATGGATGCGCAGTAGTTCAGTTTTTATTCATGTTCGTTTTCATTATTGGGAATCTCAAGTGTTTGTTGGATCTGGGACGTGGATGAAGCCCTTCTGGACGGTCTGTGTAACACACATGTTCGTGGAAGTCTATTTCCTTACCCAGGTCGCTCTCATTCCCGTCTTCATGCGAGAATTCAATCTAAGTCTCATTGAATCTTCTCTAGTGGCCACTGTCCCAAGCCTTGTTCAGCTTTTGGCGAACCTTCCCTCTGGTTTCATGGCGGAAAGGTTCAGTACGAGGCAGCTTCTCTTCGCGAGCATGGTTACTGAGGGACTGTCAGCTCTTCTAGTAAGCCAGACAGACAATTTCTGGATGTTGGTCTTGGGAGTTTCTGCGATGAGGCTTTGTTCTCCGATCTATCACATCTCGGGTCTGAGTCGGATTAGCCATCTTGTCGAAAGAGAAAGGATGAATAGATCCATGGGCTTTCACAATGCCCTTGGGAGTTTCGGGTCAGCAATTGGGCTCGTCGTCCTCTCCGTATTCCTGTCGACGATAGGCTGGAGATGGATCTATGTCTTCTGGGCTATGCCTATACTGATCTGGGGATTCATAGTCTTGAGGTCTTCCCAACTTGCGACGAAGGCAACTGCGAATGGCAAGGCTGAAAAAGGAATCGGCCTAGACAGGTTGCCCATTGTCCTTTCAACTTCATTTCTGATTCTTCTAGCGGCCATAGGCTTCAGAGGAATAGGACACACAGGATCTTTGACATATATGACCACTTATCTTGTCGAAGCCAGAGATTTCACTGAGTCTGCGGCAAGCTTGATCTTCGGCTTGGGAACCTTCATGGGTATAGCGGGATCTTTGAACGGCGGCTACCTAGGAGAGAAGATAGGAGCGAAAAAGGCTCTCAGCTTGGCTGTTCTAGGCTCTATAGTTGCACTCTCAGTTCTGGGATTGACGGCTCAGGTTTACTTGCTGATGCTTGTCTACCTTGTATACGTGTTCTTCAGCAGCAGCGTATGGTCGCCCATCAACGCGCTCGTGGCAGACATAACACCCGGGACAGGAAGAGGGCTGAGCTTCAGCATCTACTTCTTGACAGAAGGGCTCGTAGTTTCTATCACACCGACCCTAGCGGCTGCAGTGATAGGATCGCTAGAGATATGGTACATCTTTCCTTTCAGCATAATCTTTCTCACTATAGGCTTAATAGTACTCCAATTGCTGCACTACTCAGGGTAAAGACCAAAACATAAACCGCGCTCCTGTCCATATCTCATTTGCAAGACAGATTCATCAGAAAAGACGGGATGAAGCCCTTTGGATGTTTTTGAGGCTCTCACGAAGAGAAAGTCTGTAAGGTCTTATCTGGAGACTCCTGTTCCAGACGAGGTTCTCGCTAAGGTTATGGAAGCGGCTAGGCTAGCGCCTTCAGCTGGAAACGTACAGCCATGGCACTTCATCGCAGTGAGGGAAGAAGAGAAGCGAGTTAGAATTGCTAAGGGCTGCAGATACGGAAAATTCCTAGACGAATCCCCAGTAGTGATCATCGCTTGCGGGGACAAGAAAGCTTCCCCACACTATTATGCAATGGAAACAGCAATAGCCTTGGAACACGTCGTCATAGCATCAACTGCTCTTGGACTTGGAACATGCTGGATCGGAATGTTCAAAGAACAGGAAATCCGTGAAATGTTGAACCTTCCTGAGAACTTTGAGATCATCGCACTGTTGGCCTTGGGATACCCTCGAGAAAAAGTGGATATATGGGCTAGGATTCTCCACGCCATAAGGCCAAGGAAGAGACTAGAGGAGATACTTTCGCTGGAAACTTATGGCGAGAAACCCGAGTGGAGTTCCCAATAAAAGGAAATCTATGTCCCTTTCTCGCATATCTCATTGACTGATTTCTGGGTTGACGGCGTATCTTGGCTTCTCTCCATGGAACACTCTGAGAACTTCCTCGGCAACCGTCACAGCCTGTCGTCTACGACATTCGATCGTGTTTGAGGCCATGTGTGGCGTCAGTACCACATTATCCAGATTCAACAAAGGATCATCTAGCGGAACCGGTTCCCGCTCAAACACATCTAATCCTGCGCCAGCTATTCTTCCTTCACGCAGCGCCTTCACCAAAGCATCATGGTCAACTATTGGCCCTCTGGCAACGTTTATCAATAGCGCTGAGGGTTTCATCAACTCTAGCTCTTTTTCGCCGATCATTCCTCGGGTAGCACGGCCCAAGGGCGCGGAGATGAAAATGATGTCAGATTCTTTGAGCAAATCATTCAACGGCTTACGCTCTACGCCTAGTCTGCTTTCTAGATCAGTCTTTCTCTCTATGTCACAGTAGAGAACTCTCATCTTGAAGCCTTTTGCTCTTTCAGCGATCTTGCTTCCTATTCTTCCAAGCCCAACGATGCCAGCAGTCTTCCCCCAGACGTCAGTGCCCATGAATCTGAAAGGCTCCCTGGCCTTCCACTCCTTAGATACTACATAGTTGTGCATCTTGCACGTGTTTCTAGCCAGACAGAGAAGCAGAGCGAACGCTTGATCGGCAACAGTTTCGTCAAGAACTGGCGCCGTCGTGACGTAGATTCCTTTTTCGGAAGCTGCCTTTACATCCACATTGTCATAGCCCACGCCGTGCCTTGCAATGATTCTCAGCTTGGGTAAACCCTCAATGACCTCCTTGGTGATCTTTTCCACATTCGTCACAACTATGAAAGCGTCAGCGTCCTTGCCAATCTCTATCAGATCCTCAGCTGTGAGTAGGTCCAGAGGCTTTGTTGGAAAGGAGATTTCAGCTTCTTGTTCTAGAAGCCTTATGCCAGATTCGTGGATCTGTGACGTTACAACAACCTTGAACTTCTTAGCCAATGAAATCACAGGCTAGCACATTTGGATTAGAGAATTACTCCTCTGGCCCTTTCTATTGTTCGCTTTCTGCTCCTGTCAAGTCTAGCAGGCAGGCTTGTGCGTGTCCTTTCACCTTGACTTTACGGTAGACTTTCTGTACTGTTCCAGTTTCATCGATGAGAAAAGTACTTCGCTCCGTACCCATGAATGTTCTTCCGTAGAGGCTTTTCTTCTTCCACACACCATATAGGCTTAGTACCTTTCCTTCTGGATCGCTGAGCAATGTAAATGGCAGCTCATGTCTCTGTTTGAACTTCTGGTGGGATTGTATAGTGTCTTTGCTTACGCCGAGTACGACTATGTCTTCCTTCTCGAAATCTTTGACCATATCTCTGAACTGGATAGCTTCACTGGTGCATCCTGGAGTTCCATCCTTTGGGTAGAAATATAGGACTACCTTCTTACCTCGGTAGTCGCTCAACGAGACTTCTCTTCCATCATCCGCTTGCAGCGTGAAGTTAGGAGCCTCTTCTCCTTCGCTAACCAATCCACATCACTGATTAGGGATACTTCATTCAGCAATTTAAATGAGACTCGGTAAGAAAAAGAGATTTTCTGAGAAAAAGTATAATTTGATCTTTGGTGTTTGTAGAGCAAAAGGCATCGATAGTTGGTGTTAGGATTGCGTACGGAAGTTTTGGGTGATACTGGTTTCAAGGTCTCAAGGCTATGTATAGGGACCGATTATGCTGATGTCTATGGAGGCTCTTCTTTGGGTCGCGATATACTGCTTGAAGGCTTCAGCCTCGGGGTCAATTTCTGGGATTCATCTGAAAGCTACGGTTCCTATCCCGCCATAAAGGAAGCCCTTAAGACGCTTGATCGAGGAGACGTTGTGATCACAAGCAAGACGTACAGCAAACACGAGGATGGGGCTAAGAGGCACCTTGAAGAAGCCCTTCGTGAGACTGGTACGGACTATCTGGACGTATTTATGCTACACGCGGTGGACACACTGGAAGATTTCAAGAATAGACGAGGTGTGCTGGGATTCTTGTCAGAAGCAAAAGGACAAGGGCTTATAAGAGCAGTTGGGGTTTCAACTCACTCAGCGAACTTAGCTTTGGCTTTGGCTGATGTTCCGGAGATAGAGGTCGTCTTGGCGGTTCTGAACATGAAGGGGCTTCGTATACATGGAGGGAATGTGGAGCTTATGCACTCGGCTCTTAAGAAGCTTCATGACGTTGGCAAGGGAGTCTACCTCATGAAGGTTCTAGCTAGGGGGAGGCTCGGAGACAGAGCGGAGGAAGCCCTAAGATACGCTTTCAAGATTCCCTACGTGCATGCCGTGTCTGTCGGCATACAGAATCTGAGCGAACTCGAAACGGCAGTCAATGTGGAAAAGGTAGCCGACATAGCCTGATCATAGTATCCGTCAAGTAGTTCCATGTAGTCATAGCCTAGATTCGAAATAGCAGCTTGAGATCGTAACTTCGCCCGTTTGATCTCCAGCACAGGAGGATGTCTTTTAAATACGGTTAGATGTCAACGTATAGGAAGAGGTTAGGAAGTTGTCTCCTATGAACATTATTCAGATTGTTTCTGACACTTTTAGACGTGACCACCTGGGATGCTATGGCAATGACTGGATACACACTGAGAACCTTGACGCTCTCGCGAAAGAGTCTGTGGTCTTCGATAGGGCCTATATCGCATCCTTTCCGACGATTCCCCATCGGACAGATCTCTTCACTGGCAAGTACACATTCATCCGTGCCGGCTGGCAGCCTCTTCCACGAGGTGAGGTCGTTCTAGCCCAAGCTCTCAAGGAATCTGGGTACACAACTATGCTTATCGTGGACACATATCACATGATCAGAGACGCCCATTACTTTGATAGGGGCTTCGATGGATGGTGGTGGATAAGGGGCCAAGAGCACGACAGATACATGACGAACCCGACCAGCGACTCGGTTGAACGGCAGAGTGCTTTTGGAAGCGAGTATCTGAGAAACGTCTCTCTACGCCGTTACGAGAGTGACTACTTCGTTGCTCAAACCATGAACGCTGCCACGAAGTGGCTGGAAATGAACTATGACAAACATGAGAAGTTCTTCCTTCACATCGACACCTTCGACCCCCATGAGCCTTGGGACCCACCAGATTGGTATGTGGACATGTACGATCCCGGATGGGAGGGCGGAGATGTGATGGGAGGTGCATACATCCGTGAATACCCAACGTCGTTCACAAGTTTTCAACGATTGGCATCAAATCTGACGCCTGAGGAGCTCAAACATTTGAGGGCGTTGTATGCCGGCGAGGTTACGTTGGTTGACCGATGGGTCGGGAGGCTGCTGGAGAAGATAGAGGATATGGGCTTGTTCGAGAATACAGCCGTCATTTTCACGACGGATCACGGCTCCTATCAAGGCGAGCATGGTTACCTTGGGAAGAGACCCCATCTCTACGAGGAAGTCGCTCACATACCTCTGATGATGAGGATGCCAGACTCAGAGAGAATTGAGCCGAGGCGCTGCGAAGCCTTTGTCCAGCCCCCAGACATTATGCCAACAATACTCGATCTGGCCAAGGCGAAGATACCGGAACCGGTGGAGGGAAAATCCTTTCTGCCGGTGATCAGAGGTGAAGCGGAGAGGAAGCGTGAGATCGTAGTCAGCACAGCCGCTCTCGTTCCTCGCGAAGGAGCCCATACGAACACTCTTACGATGACAGTGACCTCCAAGGAATGGGCCCTCTTGGCTGTACGATCCGACGTCTCCGGGACGGATGAACTGGGAAGGAAGATCGAACCAGAACTCTACCACCTAAAAACAGACCCGACTCAAACCAAGAACCTCTATCAGGAGAAACACGAAGTCGCCGAACGGCTCCACTCCAAGATGATCAAGTTCCTAGAATCGATAGGAGCAAGCGAAGAAATCCTGAAACTGTGGAGAAGACTACCGGAATAGACCAACCGTAGCATGCGCCAAAGAAAACCCACTTTAGGGAAACTCGCGTTCGGGCTACCTAGCTCTGGTAATGATCTTGCTATGCCACTAGCTTTTCTCTAGAGCGTGCTTAGGTTCTCTAATCCTTATAGATGCCTTCCTGGGTCTCCATAGTGACCATCAGATTAGCGCGCCCTAGGCAGCTGGGTCTCTGCTATGGCCGAAAAACCTCTAGAGACTGCCCAGTGAGGCTTAATGAACCTATTTCTCCCTCTTACTAAGGTTTGTCCTGACGTTACAGTCATGCCGCCGCCGTCATGGCAGTGCAGTGTAGCACTACATTTCTACTACTGCTCTCTTCGGGGATTATCCTGTGGAAGAATTTGGGGCACTGGAGGATGAGGGACCTTGGTGAGAAGCTGACTCTCAATGATATTACCTATGAAGCACAAGAACAGATTCTCAATTCATAAGCTGTTTACACGAGTTTGCAACAAGTTGTCTGATGCAGCTTAGTGTAGTCAAATGTTGGGGATTGCCCTTATCATAATACTTGGATTCGTCCTTTTTCATTATAGACCTAGGAAACTTGAGATGGAAACTAGATACCCACGATCTTTTTTCTGGGCAGAAATAGGGAGCGCCTGCTTTATCAGTCACGTAATCTGGATGCTAGCAATCTACCATTTCTCACTAGTCTCGATGTTCAATGCACTTCATGAACCGCCGCTCCAAGGATTTATAGGATACATAACGCGCAATCCCTTCTATCCCTTTTCCTTAATGTCCACTTTCCCTTTTGAAAATTCATTATTCTTCATGTTCACCTCTCTCTTTCCCATCTTTTCCGTTGGGTTGACTCTTGCAAAACTTGTAAGACCCCTAAGTCAGAAGAAGGCTCCTAGCCAGAATTGGTTCCACTTCATCGGATTGTTCTCTGCAACATGCATGGGGGCATGTCTCTGCTATTCATTGTATACCTCAGGAGTGGAAAGAGTGCTGCAAGCCTTATCTGTGGTTCTTTTCTACTTTTCCATGTTGCTCGTTGGAATCTTTGCCGTTGAAACTTCCGGGCATAGACTTAGCTCCGTTCCTTCATAAATCAGAGCATCAAAAAAAGAAGGGTGCGGATGATACATGTTGAAATTGTGTTAGTCATCCCAGCATTCCCATTTGATGTAGTCAAAGCCCCAGTAAGCTTCCCAAAAAGACACTACATGACCAACTGAGACGTGTATTTTGAAAGTATCATCGTCTGGTCCAATGGAAAATGTGTTCCGGCCTCTGTGGGATTAAGAGTAGTCAGGCGTATGGCTGTCAAGTTCCCACCAGTCGTTCTCCAAGTCGTCCTTTTGCTTTATTCTGTGACTTCAACATTCCATTCAGCTCTTACGCCAGCAGTCTCGCCGACTACATGGTCGGTTGCACCCACACTATGCCTAACTTCACAGGTGTGTTTTGCCTCTTTGATCGCATTTGGCCATTATAGAATCCTGTCCCAGAAGAGAATTTGATCAGAGAGGCCCGTCCTTGACCTCGACGCCGGGATTTCTCAAAGACAGAAGATGGAGGGGATAGTCGAATTCAACAGTAGGAATCGTCAACAAATTCACGTTACAAGAGAGCGCATAACCCCATCTAGCGCCCGTAAGTGTGGTCTTTCACAGACCTGATCGCTTGAAAGCGACGGACCATCGCCTCTCGCCAATTTCTTCTGGAACGGAGCCAATTTCTAACCCCGTTCAACCATCAGACTCCAGAGTAGCAGCTGTTCCGGAGTCAATACGCACGGTGACCGCACCAAAAGACAGATACCCCAAACAGGCGAGCAAGCATGAGAATACCAGTGAGAACAACACCCAAAACAACAACGGCTGGAAGGAAAATATATAGGGGGTATCGATTTTGTGGGTAGAAATCGTCCATAAAATCGTGATCCAAGAGAGGGGGGATAGGGGTATCGAATTTGACAATAGATCGTCTTCCTTAGAAGTCTCAACGAAACGGTGTCCAACGCGATAAACGGTCTTATCAGAACAATCATGGGACTAATCGTAGGCAGGAAAGCCTAATGAAAAACACCTGAAACTCGCCTTGAACCGAACGTTTTCCAGATTCAGTTGTGGAAACAGAAGCCGCAGGAGACTCTGTTAAGAAAAACTAGGGGGAGAGGAGGTAGTGCTTTTACGAGTGAAATCTTTCCAAACAGCGTACAGGAGAGGTCATAACTCCCATCTGGTCCTCGCTACTAAAGTGTTCTACATCAGCAACGTAGCGCTGGCTCCGCTAAGCTGTCTGCAGATCACTCCGAAGCCTGTTCGATCCGCGCTGCTTTCTTTCTCAGTCGCTATTCATTAACAATATCAAGCCAATAGTAATTCTGATTGAACAAGACCATGAGTTGGTGACCTTATGTTGTCAGTGTCTGAGGCTAAACGGGAAATCCCCGTCAAAGAGAAGGTAGATGTGCTTGTGGTGGGCGGCGGCACCGCCGGTGTGACGGCGGCGATCTCCGCGGCCCGGCTGGGCGCTAAGACAATTGTTATTGAACGCTACGGTTTTCTAGGCGGCTTGGTGACAGGTGGACCTACTGGAATGCATACCTTCTTCAACTGTTATCACGACGAAGACGGCACGCCAGATGTCCCAGAATCAAGGAAGAGGCAGCTGATCAAGGGACTTCCTCAGGAAATTGTTGACCGCTTGAGGGAAGCTGGAGGCGGGCTAGGGCATGTCGAACTGGAACTATCGAAACGGTTCATATCGGTTTTGACCCCTGTTGACCCAGAGGTTTACAAGTGGCTGGCTATGGAGATGGTTCTCGAAGCTGGCGCTGCTGTGTATCTGCACAGCTATGTTTCTGATGTTATCATAGAAGACGGCACGGTCAAAGGCGTTATTATGGAAAGCAAATCGGGACGTGAAGCAGTCCTCGCGAAAGTCGTTGTGGACGCAAGCGGCGACGCTGATGTTGCTGCTGGCGCAGGCGCACCTTTCAAGTTCATCGAAAGCTCAGGAGTGTCAATGAACCTGCGCATGGTGCGAGTGGACGTAGACAAGTTTGCCGATGCGATGATAGAAGAAGGCGTTGCTCATCAGTTGGGACGCGCAGTGAAGATTGGCGCTAGAAAAGAATCCACCATTCGGATAGGCTCCAGTCTAGAACCTTGGAACGATGAGATAGAAGAACATGGCGCCGGCATCCGCGGCATCCTCTCGACTTCTATACGCGAAGGTGACCTAACACACATGAACTGCACAGGCATCTCGGTGAACGGCATCGATGTAGAGGAGATGACCAAGGCATCCATCCATCTTCACAGACAGATTCGCAAGGTTGCAAGCTTCTTCCATGATTGCATCCCCGGATTTGAAGATGCGTATCTAGTGGCGACGGGCCCCCTTCTGGGAGTCCGCAGGACACGGCTAATCGAAGCTATCTTCGACATTCCAAGAGGATACGTCCTCAAAGGTGAAGGCTCAGAAGACGAGATAGGCCGCTTCGGCTTCATTGACATGCGAGAATACGAAGTCGAAGACGCAGGCTCCTTCGGCATTCCATATCGCAGCTTGATTCCCATAGAAGTCCAAGGGGTGCTGATTGCTGGACGGTCAATGTCAACCGATCATGTTGTGCATAACGCCACTCGAAACGTAGGCTGTTGTATGCTCACAGGACAGGCAGCTGGCACTGCAGCGGCTCTGGCTGTCCGAGAGAAAGTCCTGCCATCTGAGCTGGATACGCAGTTGCTGCGGAAGGTACTAGCTGAAAACGGTGCTTATTTCGAGTGAAGTAACATGACTAAGATAATCAGAGCCGGTTGTTTGATCGACGGGACAGGACAAAGGCCACTACATGACGCCGTGGTAGTGATTGAGGAGGGGAAGATAAAACAGGTGGGATCAGCTGACAACGTAAGCTTCCCGGAGAAATGCACAGAGATAGACGCCTCTGACAGAATCGTCATGCCTGGCTTGATAGATGATCATGTTCATCTGGCTCTTGGTGCGTCTGACGACCCAGTCTGGAACAAGGTGAAGGATGATTGGGGGTCGATGTGCTTCTATGCTGCTGGTAACGCTCAGAAAGCGCTTGTGAGCGGCATAACGACGTTGGGAGATTGTGGAAGCGTGGGATCAGTCACTATTAGATTACGAGAAGCAATAAAGGCTAGGATTCTGGCTGGGCCAAGGCTGGTTGTGTCTGGGACTCCGATAACCACAACCTCTGGCCACCTCTACTGGATAGGCGTACATGCAGACAACGCTGATGAACTTCGAAAGTCTATCCGCGGGCTTGTCGAAAAGGGGGTAGACTTCATAAAGATCATGGCCACAGGCGGAGCTATGACCCCAATCTCCAACCGCAGAAGAGCTCAATACGATGAAGCTGAGCTGACAGTCGCCGTTGAGGATGCGCATCGATTGAATAGGCGAGTCGTAGTGCATGTCAACGGAACCGAGGGAATCAGAAACGCAGTGAAAGCAGGAGTCGATGTGCTAGTTCACTGCAATTGGATGGGAAAGGAAGAGGACAGCATAGAATACGATGAGTCTGTGGCCAAATCGGCAGCAGAAAAAGGAATATATGCAGACCTAGGCCCTATAGCAGGATATACGAAGCAAGACAGCCGATGGAATCTAGGCTGCAAGATGAAGAACCTAGGAGTAAATGTCCACTTGTCTAGCGACGGCATAGGCAGACAGGCCGACAGATTCCCCGCGGACGTGAAATCATTGGTTGAGAACACGGACATCAACCCCCTCGAAGCGATCAAAATGGCAACAAAGATCCCTGCACAGGCCATGGGTCTGGGCGACAAGCTGGGCACCATAGAGCCTGGAAAGGCTGCTGATATACTGATAGTCGATGGCAATCCTGCAGATGACATAGCTGCCCTACAGAGAGTTGACACTGTAATCTTGAATGGAGAAGTAGTGGCGTTGAAGGGCAATCTACGGGTATGCCCGAATCAACAATACTGAAAGCGTGTAAGGCTCCGTGAGTTATTGCGATGGCCAAAGAAACATAGTCTCAAGAGTGGAAATGGCTGTGAGGTCAAGAATTAAGTGGAAGTAAGAACAAACACTACATGCTGTAGCTGTCTCCACAGTCTTGTAGGAGAAAGGGGAATTGGAGAGAGAGGAGATAATCGATGTACTTGCGAAGTACCGGAGACCTGGCACCCCGGTGTACGATTATCACTTCAGGAACCTTCCTTCAGCAGTCTTAGAGGAAGAGAATGTGCCAGAACTGATCTGCATTCTTGAGGACAAGAACCTTCCCTCAATTGTTCGCGAGCATGCTGCCGGAGCACTCGGCGAGATCGGAGACAAACGCGCTGTAAAGCCGCTGATTGAGGCACTCAAAGAACGGCGGCTACATCGCGGCGTATCCGTAGCATTGGGTCGAATGAAGGCAGAGGAGGCGATGGACGCTCTGCAGGAATTGGCTCCGAGGTCAACGGCGGCGAGGTGGGCGCTTTCCCAGCTAAGCCTAGGAGAGACGGTGGAAGAAGTGATGGACAATCTTCGGTATGGTCCACTTTGGGCTATCCCGAAGAAGATGAATTCGCTTTCGGATCCTCTTAGGAAGGAAGTTCAAGAGGAGATTGTTAGGCAGTTTCGTGAGGTGCTTTCTCGCGAGGACATGCACAATCCAGACAACAGGGACGAAGACTGGAGATTGTATGTCACAGCATTGAGCACATTCCAGCATCATGACGCTCCAAAGCTACTAGCGGAAACATTAGAGAGGGCTTGGAGGCAGATGGGCTCCCTGGTTGGCCTGCGAACAAAGCAAACCTGCTGCGGATGCCTACATAACAGGACCCTACGAGCACTTAAGACAAACCCTAGCTTGGATGCGGTTCCAAATCTTGTCGAGACGATAACCAATCGATACCAGCGTCACGCCTTGATGGCTCTGAAAAGGCTTCGTGAACTCAATGGTGGTGGACTGACCGACGTGCAGATTGCCAAGATGGTTGATAGTAACACGGCGCTGAGCAAACCAATAGTGTCCAAGACGCAACGCACTCAGATCATCAAGCAGGTAATCAGTTTCGCCGGCGATTATGGCGGAGCAGAATGCAGACGAACACTCAAGAACTTGAGAAGTAGACAAGCGTCAGAACCCTTAGCCCGAACGCTTAGAGCCGCGATTCGACAAATAGACGCCCGGCACACGTAAGGCAGAATCAGGCTAAGATGGATCGGGGGAATCCAATGGTGGGGCTGGGAGAGATTTGAACTCTCTCTGTGTCACGGATTCCGAAAGTATCCTCTGTGCTCCCTTTTCTCCCTGTATTCGGTAAATTGACTGATTAGAAGACACAACCAAAATCTTGATAAGGAATTGGGTATTGTAATAAACCGCGGGTGACAAATTTGAAGGGATACGTAGTCGATATTGAGAAAGAAACGGAGAGAAACATTGATTTCCGCCGTGTACTGTACACGGGCAGGCACAGTCAGCTCGTACTCATGAGCATCGAACCTGGTGAAGAGATAGGTGAAGAAACGCATGATGATGTTGACCAATTCTTTCGATTTGAGGAGGGAGAAGGAGAAGTGATCATCGACGGTGTAGAACACCGTGTCAAGGACGGAAATGGAGTCATCGTCCCAGCAGGTGCTAGACATAATGTGATCAATACCTCCAAGCTCGTGAACCTCAAACTTTACACGATTTATTCGCCACCTGAACATCAAGACGGCATAGTGCGCCGTACCAGAAAAGAAGCTATGGCCAGTGAGGAGCATTTTGACGGACGAACTACAGAATAATGTAATGTTCAGCGCCATAGATCTTCTCTTACGAAAAATCTGTTTTCCTCCCTCTCTCTTTCTGTTTGGACATCAGTATACTGTCGCTAGAATGATTTATAGCTAGATCACGGATGGCAAACCTACACCAGATCGCATGATCCCCTTCCATACGAATGACCAGTTGGGTTATCGATGAGGAATTGAGAAATGATGGGCAAAAAGAACATCAGTACACGTTACGGAGGGCGGGGTAACGCAGGAGTAGGCTCCTGAGATTACTGATGTTTGGAAAAACAAGCATAGCTTAGAGTCGATGCCCTTAACCTTGGAGAGTCGGTCTCCTGGTCTTACGCAATATGTCGACATCATTATTGGGAGTGACGTTAGAGTGTAGATCCGAAGGAATTCTCATGATCTCTCTACTGGAGCATTCTGTGCAGCTGGATCGATTGCTCGTTACTGTCACTGAATCTGTCAATCCGTCAGTCGCTTGACCAAGAGATCTTCAAACGCGGCAAGGTCTTTCCACTCGGTTGCACAGTTGGTCGCCTTCGCCTTTGGGTTGATGGTTGTGTAGCCGTCGTCCGTGACTTGGATGCCCAGTTTCTCTATGACGAGAAGTTCTTGGGAGAAGGCGAGGTAGATGGCCACTGTGTCGAAGAGAGTGGAGCTCCGGACTTCGAACTGTTCTGGATGATTGAGCGACCTGGACCAGATTCTATAGTTTTCGATCATCGCTTGAACAAGCGGATCTTTGCAATTGCGGACGACGCGGTACTTCTCTCCTTTTAGTGTGACGAAGCCGCAGGTGTCGAGCGGAGTGATGGTTATGTCCCATGGTTCTGCGAACACTTTTTGGTAGGCGTTCGGGTGGGCGGCGACATTGTATTCTGGGACTGCTCCTCCGCTGCCTCCGCCGTATCCTTTGGGGCTCTTACGGATGCAGCCGCACATGCCTACGAACCTGGAGTTTCTGGCGATGTCGGGCTCCCGTCTGAGAGCTTCAGGTATGTTTGTGACAGGGCCTATGCATATGAGTGTGATCGGTTTCTTGGAGGCTGTGATCGTGTTGATTAACGCGTTGACACCATCCTGATAGACGATGCCGGGATAGCTTGATAGGTCGTATCCTTCGACCCATGGGGCTTGGGGTCCTGTCTTGTCGCTTAGGTGGAGTCCTATTCCTATTGGGATGTCTGTTCTTCCGGCGGTTTCTAACATCTTGGCTGCGATCTTGGCGCGATATGTTGTGTTCCCAGTGTCCGTCACGACGAGTCTGACATCGAGCTCTGGCGACTTGAGCATCATCGCCAAGGCCCAGGTGTCATCTATGTCTCCGCCGATATCCGTGTCCAGAATTACGGGGATCTTTTCACTTTCACCGTGACTATCCATTTTCGGAATCACCAACCAGTGGTACGCGTTTTGGTCAGATCCAACCGGATCATGGCATATGTCGACCTAGCAGGATATAACATTTCGTTCGGGGAGGATTTGTCCTAACCTATTTGTTCACTCCATTGATGTTGCATAGCAAGCCCTTCGCGCGCGTTGTTTTTAGGAATGATTTTACTCGTAATCCTAAACTGTCAGTTTACAAAAAGGAAGAGTATATATTCGCCCGCGCGCACGTTATATCGGGTGAAGACGGATGGCAAGAAAGAATGTGAGCGAACTGATGAAAGAGATGGAACCACGCGAGCGCGAGTGGATCGAAAGCAAGAGGAGGAGCACAGCGAAGTATTACCCGACCTACTGGACGCAGTTCAAAGACTACGCCGGAATGACCGCAGGCGAGATACTCCAACTCCGCGCCGGAGACCTCCAACTGATGCACACGGATCCAAGGAGATGGCGCTTCGAAGACCTTGTGAGGAAGTACTACAAGGGACTCTACAGGGACTCCGAACTCGGAGTTCCCACAGGCACGGACAGGATGAAACTGACGGTCGTCCAGAGTTTCTTCAGGTTCCACAGGATGGCGCTGGTGTTCAAACCCGGAGAGATCGACATACCCGCGTCGAAGCGCGAGTACTACGAGTACAGCATGGCGGACATGGAGGCGGTCAAGGAGCACGGCAGCCTCGAGGCGAGGTGGGTATTCCTCGGCGGAAAGAGCCTCGGACAGAGGATAAACAGGTTCCGCTGGCTCAGGAGGGAGCAGGTCCAACCGCTGCTGGAGGAGGAGCCGCCGACGCCGATAGACATCCAGACGACGAAGAGGGTGGTCGTCGCCCACCCATGCCTAGACAGAGACGCAATCGAAGCCGCGAAAGCCCTACTAGCGTCCCACAATGATCCATTCGTCCTGCCAGGCAAAGGCGGAGGCAAGCCGATGACGGAGATGAACATCTGGAAGATCGTCAACAGGACAGCCGACCTCTGCCACAGCATCAACCCGAGGGTGTTCCGCCACAGGGAGCGGAACGAGAGGCTCCGGTTCCACAACCTCCGCAAGTTCCTGAACGCGGCGCTCCAGAACGCGCACGTGGACAGGGACCTCCGCGAGTGGATCGTCGGACACAAACTGTCCTCGACCGCCGCGGCGTACACCACGCACGAGAGGAGGAAGGCGTACGAGGACGCGGCGCAGTACCTGCTGCTGCCGAGGCACATAGACCGCGAGGAGAGGCGCAGGGTGATAGAGGAGATCGAGAAGGAATACGGAGAGAGGCTGAGGAGGCTCAGCATAGACGTCAAGAAACTGAAGGAGGAGCAGCACCCGGCGCTGGCGGAGGAGGAGGCGCCCGGGAAGGAGAGGACGGTCATCGGCGAGGGCGAACTCGAGAACCACCTGAACCACGGCTGGGACTTCGTAAGCGTGCTGCCGAGCGGAAGGGTACTGATCGAGAGAGTTTGACATACAGAAACTATTTAAATAGGCACTACACAAATTTAGACAGATATGCCAAGCAGAACAAGAGGATGGCGGACAAAGGAAACCAGAAGCGCCAAAAGACATCGCGCCAAACGGGTGGGAGGTCCTTACGCGCCCGACTACAGAAGAGGCAAGGTGCACGGAGAGGTCAAGCACCGCGGTAGCAAAGTGACCAAGCCCGAGGTCATCAGGATCGTGCGCAGAGAACAGCAACGCGGAGCGGAGAGAGTCGAGATCGTCAGCACGAAGGGCTTCACCCAACCCGCAAAGGAGCACGTGTCCCAATACTACAGAGACAGAGTGAAACTCCTGAGAAAGTAGGAAGGGCTATTCACTCTATCTCGATAGTACGCTGAGCGTTTACTCCACTTCAGCGATGCGCCCATCCTCGTCCAGCGTCTAGACATCGGTAGCCTCCAACTCCTCGGCTGGAAGGTCGGAGGTCCAGAAAACGGATAATATCTAATACAATATATATAGGACTTGAATCGGACGTACGACCTGAATCAAACCGGGAAAAAAGAGGGAAGTCCGAGGCGGCGTGGGTGAGCGGCGTCCTATCCGCTCGCCTTGTCATGCGCGTTCCATGTCAAGACGGGACTGAAAGACTGGAGCGGAGCCTTATCTGTAACGTCGACCGTTATATACCATTGTATTGAATTTACAGTTGGACCTAGCGTCTTTAGGATTTTGCTATAAACTGTTCCTTCTGGAAGTATCTCGAACGAATCAGCGGCATTCTGTCGAACCCATACCGTCAATGTTACATCAGCCGGCCAATTGGCTTTCACCCAAGAAACGTAAAATTCGTAGTCACCTATGTTCTTGACATAATACGCGCCTGCTGCTGGATACCGGTATGTCGTGCGCCTGTATATCGTACCGAAATCGATTGCTGTAAGTTCCTTGATAGCATCTTCATCGAGAACTTTCATTGACCAGGCTCCTTCAATTTTCATCGTAATTAACACTTGTCTATTTAGCATGACCGCGCCGGTCGCGAAGGTCGTTATCATGATAACCGTTAGAACAATCGCCCAGATCGGTATTCTCTTTTGGAACATCCTAATACTTCTCATATCTTTTCACATCACCCTTTCAGTTCGGCTACCCTCAGCCTATGTTCATCGGGACGCGACCTCGCGCTTTCGGGAGGAGGACCGGAACGGCGGAGCCGGTCTTGGGATAAGCACGGGAAGAAAACGATGTTTCTGCCTCCGTTCCGCAATTCCGGTCGATTCTATTATTTGCTCGGCACGGGAATTTAAATCCTTCCGTTGCCCGGGCGTATCTCCTCATAATATTGTGTATTTCCGGAGAGAGGAGCGGAATGCCGAGCATTTGAGCGGCACTATGTACAGGAAACTGTCAAATTCATAATAACTATTATAAAAATTTATATATTTTCTATATCCGATAAATACGTAAAGGCGACCGGCAGATGCCTCAACTCCCACCGACCATCGTCTCCGACGAACTCTTCAACAGGTTTGAGGCTTGGCGCGCAATTCAGATACCGATCCCGTCAAAGACGAACGCAATACGAAGACTGCTTCGGATCGCCCTGAAGATGGAGGAGGAAAAAGCGTGAACGAAGATCATATCGAGCCAGAGCATACGCCGACCGTTCAGGACTGTCCGATCTGCGGAGGTCCGTTGGAGTACGACATCGACGGCGCAATCTCATGTCTGAACCTCGGATGTGAACAGGAGAAAGAGAAGATCTCAAAAAAGTTGTCCAGGAAGGTCAAGATCAAAATCATGAAGGTGAAATAGAATGAGAACAACGTTGCTCCATGAGAAAGTGGAGATCCTTGTTGAACTGCGAGGCGTCGAGGACAGGAGGTGCCCGAAGTGCGGAGAGAAAGTCACCGACGACGAGATAAGGAAAGCGGGCACGGAAAGTCCGGGATCGCCCAAATCGCCGGTGTTCGCCAGCGTCGCAGCCGGCGCGCTGTACGAAACCAAGAAAGCCGGTATCATCGGGAAAGCCATGGACAATAAGGTAGACTGGATCGACTATCAGACTTTGTTATGGGAGAACGAGCGCGAGTTCAGCCGGAGCATGTGGATGAACCCGTCCCTAACCGGCTCCACCACCCTGACGCACCGCTGCAAACAAAAAATACCCGTGACTTTCACCGGTGATGTCAAAGTCCTGAAGGAGCCGGACAAGGTGGAGACGTTCTTGAAACTTGGGTTGAGAGGCGAGAAGACGTTTCACTGGATGTCCTACATCTATTCACCCGTGGGCGAAGTGGACGTCGAATTCGGTGAGAGGAAGGCGAAGGAATACTACGCGGCTATGAGGAACTGGCAGAACCAAATCGACGCCATCAACTCCTCCGCCGAACGCATCTTGAAGGAATTGAAGGACATGAGACTGGAGGTTTCCTTCGACTCGGATATCATCAACGCCGTCAATGCCGCCAGGAAGAAGTATGTAGACGCGCTGAAAGCGGCGCAGAAAGATATTCTCGACCGCATCGATACGGTCTTGGCGAGGGTTTCCATGCGACCTCCGGGACCGACGAGGGAGCGTGAAGAGTACGAGGTCATTGTCACGGAGTAGGAGGTGAAAGGACTTGACGATCAAGAGGAAGGGCGAAGCGCAAACCTGGGACGGCGTCAGCAGATGCCTGCTATGCAAAAACCCGGTTATCCCGAGCGGAGACTTCTGCGGAGAAGCCTGCGAGAGAGAGTTCAACCGACGGCTCGACAAGGAGACTGCGAGGCGCGCCCAGGCGGAGAGGCGAAGGCTCGCAGGGATGTGAGGCGGAACGGATCGGCGGCGAGAGGAGGCCGGAGGTTGGATGGGACCTCCTAATGATACGAATCCATTTCCCCATCCGCCTTCGACCTCCCGCGCTTGAGAACGGCGGGCGACATGGCTGTAATTCGCGAATGCGGGATATGCGGAAAACGGAGCGGCGACTGGAGGGAAGTCTTTGCCGGACTGTGCCGCGAGTGCGCGGAGAAGAAGGCTTCGATCTCGGACCTGAGAGCGGCGGGCAAGGCAGCCACAGCCTGAAACGGAGAAGGCAAGAAAGCGGCAATCTCGTATTCCCAATGGCAACAGGCCGAGGGCGCCTCGAATCGCCCGCCGCCGAGAAACCGGACGGACACGAACCGCGAAGAGGAGAGGGAAAGACGCCAGAATGCCCAGAGTGCGGAAAGTCTATGAGACCGAGAAACGGGAAGACAAAGACGACCTTCGCGTGCGACAACGAGGAGTGCCACGTGCTGGAGGTCAGGTACGTGAACGGACGGATCACGCGGATCAAGAGGGCGACTGTCCTGTGAGCGAGGACAAGTGGAACTACGGGATATGCGGCGGGTGCGGGAATGTCGTCAGAAGGAAATCTCCCGCCGATCTCGCTATCTGCGAGTACTGCTACGAGAGCGATCCGCGCGCGGTAACCGAGGTCGCGCTGGACATGAAAGCACTGATCGTGCCGGCGAGACTCCACGGGAAACTGAAGACGGCGGCGGAGCAGTTCGAGGTCACTCCCGACGACCTAGCCGCTGTGATATTCGGGAGGATCGGGAACTGTCCACTCATCGCGGAAGCCGTCAGGGCGCTCGAATCCGGCTTGAAGCGCGGAGAGAGGAAGCGGTGATGGACGGAATCAGAAAGATTAGGGCGTGACTGAAGAAAAATGAGTAAATGGAAGCAGATAAAAGACCTCAAGATGCAAGTCGAGAAACTGCTGCCGCGCAGGTTCTCTTTCATTCTGCGGATCTCGTCTTCGTTGAGATGAGGATGGCGGAGGACCTTGTCCCACCTGTCGAGGTATTGGCTGAAGCCGCCGAGTCTCTTCGGGATGCGGAGTATCCAGCGCTTCTCCTCATGCTCTTTGTCCCATTTCTTGAGATGTCCTTTCTCTTCGATTTTGCGCCTCATCTCGTCGGCGGTCAGCACGAGGAAATCATAGTCATTGAGCGGATCGGTTTTCTGGATGAGGACGACATAGATCCCATTGAACAAGTTCAAGAAACTCTGCGACATCATGATGCTCCGGTTGGTCCGTGTGATCGATATGGATTTGATCTCGACGGGCACTTGTCTCTTCGCACCGTTTTCCGCCTCGACCTCGCATACCCTGTCTCCCGTGAAATCCGCGCCTTTGACCGACATGCTGGTTTCGCCGAACTTAAGCAGTTGGTACTCTACGAGCAGTTCCGCCGCCTTACCTCGCCTTCCTTCCGGCATCTCGTGCAGCGGCAGCAGTTTCTCGACTTGCATCTTGAGGTCTTTTATCTGCTTCCATTTACTCATTTTTCTTCAGTCACGCCCTAGCTAGCTAGCTGATAGTGTTGTTAGTTATTATATGCGGCACATCCTTTCCTTGCCGCTATTCCGATCGCGCTCTCTCTTACCGTTCCAGAAAGTAAAATAAGCCTATCCTCGCAACCAACCCGCGACGTAGTTTCGGGAAAAGCCGACCTCGGCGCCCTCGGTTCCGTGAATCCGCCTCTTTTTCGGGTTCCTTCCGCGGAAGCGTTTATATTCGCCCTCGCGCATCGTATCTGCGGGCGAAACAGTGTGGAAACGACATTGAAGAGGATCGTCGCAGGCGGCAGGTTCCTGCGGCACCACTGCCTTCATTGGAGTCCCGACAATGGCGGCAAATGGTACACCGTCAACTATGCGCGGGTGGAACCGGAGCCGACGGACAACGCGGTGTTCATGCAGTTGTACAGGATGGTGATGGGCGAGGTCCTCAACGGCGAGGAGAGGCGGGTGGGCGCGAGGTACGACAGGAGGAGCAGGGTTCTGACGATCCATGAGATTAACGGGATAAGGGCGAATTGAGGAGGTGAAAGGATGTCGAAGAGGAAGATAAGGAAACTCGAGTCGGAGGTAAAGGCGGTCAAGGAAGAGGTTCCCGCTCCGGCCGCGGAGGAGGTTTCTAAGGTTCCCAAGGTTCCCGTTTCGACCGCGGAGGAGAAGCCGAAGGCGGACTGGCACGTGAGGGCGTTGTACGGGAGCAGGAGCACGGTTCTGCTGAGCCTGCCGCGGGAGATCGTCAGGGAAGCCGGACTCAGGAAAGGCATGAAGACCTACGTGGACTACGACAAGGAAACGGACACGCTGAAGGTCAGGATCACGGAGAGGAACGCGGCATGAGCGCGGAGGAGCCGATCAGGTGGAAGGTCGGCAACGCGTACGGATTTTTGGACATGCTGATTGCTACATTGTGCGAGCACGAGAAGAGGCTCAGCGACCTGATAGACAGCCTGGCGGAGGAACTCGCGGCGGCGAGAAAGGCGAGAGAAACAGACGGCAAGACCGGACGGAAACAGAGCGAGACCGAGCGGAGCGAGACGGTCCTCAGGTACTACGAGGACCTCGCGGACGAGCGGCGATGAACAAGAGACTCCTCAGAATCCTCTTTTTTCTGTCTTTACCATTAACGGTTTTCATTTACATCCTGCTTCTGGGTTGTGGTTCTGAGGAATGAGGTGCGCGAGATCGAAGGTTGACTGCCGCAGGTGCCCTCGCGGCGAGGGAGCGGAGTGCGAGATCCGCGTAGAGAGGGACGTCCTGATGCGGGAACTCAGGAGGATACGGAAGCACATGGATGACACGTTAATCATCATCAACGCAGTTCTTAGGAAATAAGCCGATCGATCATTGTGCCTTTCTTTCTGATTGAAGATTCTCAAAATGCCAGATCATCAATGACAAGTCCATATCCTTTCTCCAAAAATTCCGTTACATTCCTTAACAAGTTCTCAATGCACGGCATTACCTCGAAATCTTCTTCTCTTGAATAGGATTCATTCGTCCTTTCAATGGTAAATGCACTTTGTGGCTTGCTTGGCAGATATAGTTTCGAATCCTCAGTGTACGTTGCCATTTCAGAGAGTTTGTGGTGCGTCACGAAATTCCTGTAATCCCTGAGGTATTCAAACCAAGGTTCACGCCATAAGTCCTGCAACAGATCGTTGATTTTCCTACCCTTATGTTTCTGCTCTATCATATACCGGACTTTAGTGGCGCGTCTACATTGCAGTTTGTAGAATAGATTTACCTCCCACAAGAATGAGTCGATGCAACTTCGCAGGCAATAGAAAAACGCATCGAGTTCACTTAAGTA
>Ga0224501_10000929_pt1 | contig 22520 bp, 17 predicted proteins | sample SF_Oct11_sed_USG_4_FD_169105 | JGI IMG/M metagenome (GOLD analysis project Ga0224501, IMG submission 169105) | Sediment microbial communities from San Francisco Bay, California, United States - SF_Oct11_sed_USGS_8_1 | ecosystem: Environmental > Aquatic > Marine > Sediment | place: USA...
ATGCAGCGCCGCCGCCGCCATTTCAAACACCGGCCCGTAGAACCTCAGGTTTCGGAACTCAAGACAGCTTTTGTCCTCTCCGCCGGAGGAATAATAGCGCAGGGCCAGCTGGCCATATTCAGACTGTACGTATTCGTCCCACGATATCCCGTAATCCCGATAAGTGGCCAGCGCCGTGGCCAAGACGACGAACACGAAGAGGGAGAGCCAGTGTCGCTGGGCCAGAGCGATCATTGGAAACCCGCCCCGGCGGAGGAGGAGCCTTCCCCGGGAGTTGCGATCTGATACGGGTGTGATGAGTCTGCTTTCATGCCTGAGAATATATCATCCCCTCGGCGATGAAGCCATCGTAATGGTAAGGTGGTATAATGCCCCGATGTTCAGTTCCATCCGATTGACGCACTTAAAAATAGCCACCCTGTCCGGCGTGGCGTCGATGGCGGCGTTTCACCTGTTGATGCGCAATTTTTTCCCCGGAACCTTGGGGCGCATGGGCCACGACTACTCATACTTCCTCCCGCGCCTGCTGGACGGTTATTTCTGGTGGAGGCAGAACGGGATATTCTCCATCCCCTGGTTCACCCCCTCCTTTCTGGGGGGCGCGCCATATTTCCCCAATCCCCAGAGCATGTATCACTCCATCCCCCAGGCGCTGGCGCTGGTGATGGATCCGGTTTCGGCGGTCTACGTCACGGTTCTGCTGTTCGCGGCGGCGGGGTTCGCCGGATTCTACGCTCTGCTGGCGGGGCCTTTTCGGATCAGCGCCGCGGTTTGCGTCCTCGGGGCTTTCATCTTCCTGTTCAACGGCTTTTATATCGCCAGGATGATCGTGGGGCATTTTTCCTTCCACTCCTTCATGCTGGCGCCTTGGATCATATTCTTTCTTGTTCGCGGGGCGAATGGCCGCGGCTCCATGGCCCTGGGGCGCGACTCGGCGGCGGCGGGCCTTATGCTGGCGTACATGGCAAGCTCCGGAGGGCTGGCGCTGGCGCCGGTCATGGTCATGGCCATCCTGGCGGGGGGATCGATCCATGTGGCCGCGTATGGGGGCTTGCGCTCCTTTGCGCTCCGTTTCACCCTCGCGGGCGTCATATCCCTCGGCCTGAGCGCATCAAAGATAGTGGCGGTGATGTCGTTTCTGTCATGGTTTCCCGGCCGGGAGCCTTCCCCCATGGCGGGGGAGATCCTGGGGGTGGTGTACATTCTGTTGTCCGCTCTTTTCCTCCCCACCGACGCCAAGGTGGAAACCCTGCTGCTGACCAACCGCAGATATTTTGTGGGGCTTCACGAGCTGGACTACTCCATCTCCCCGGTGGCCCTCATTCTCATCGTCATTGGGGGATATTATCTCATAAAGAAACTCTTCTCCGGTGGCATGGCCAAAAGCCCGGGGCTGGCCCAAGGGGCGGCGATGGCCTCGGTTCTGGCGATATCGCTGATCCCCCCCGCCCTGATCTACGATTCGCCCGCCATATCCTCCCTTGTAAAAAGCCTGCCGGTACTCAAGCATTCCACCGGGCATCTGCGATGGATCGCCATATACATCCCCATGGGGGTCATACTCGCCGCCATGGCCATTGAAAAAGTGGATTTCCTTGCCCGTCGAAAGCTGTTTATAGTCATCGCCGGTGTTCCGCTCTTCATCTTCTTCTCCATGGCCAAAAGCTGGGAATACTACCTGCATCAGGAATTCAATTCCCGCCCCGTGATCCGGGCGTATCATCAGGCCAGGGCCGGGGAGGCGCCCTTCAAGGTGAGCCATCTGGGCATCCTGGCGGAAAAGGACGGGGAACTGATCACAAGACCCCATTCCGGCGTGGCGGTCATGTTCGCAGAAGGGATCTCCCCCATATGGTCCTACGATCCGATCTTCGGATACAAGCAGAGGAAGCTTGGGGATGGCGGGCTTGTCCCAGGCCCGGTGATGGAGCAAACCGATGGCCTGCTCAACCTGCGAAATCCGGCCTGCTTTGTCTATCCCCAGGAAAACGGTTGCCCTCCCGGCGGCCGGTTCACCACCACCCAGCGCGCCGAGGCGGAGCTTTTCCGCTCCTACAGGCCATTTGAATTCCACACCCCTAAGCGCCAGAAAATCGCCAACGCCATATCCCTGGCTTTCATTCCCCTGGCGCTGCTGGCCCTGCTGGCGCCATGGATGGCCCTGCTGGCGCCATGGATGGCCAGGCGTGGCCATGAGGGCGCGGATGAGGCCAGCGACAGATCGCCATAACCGCGATTCGTCGGTTTTGTGTATCATATACATATGATCGACAATAATTCCGCCGACGAACCTCCGGTCACGAAGCATACGCTGGACACCCCATACCCCGTGGGTCCGGTGCATATATACACCGCCGAGATTGATGGAAGACTGGTCCTGTTCGACACCGGGCCACCCACCGAAAGCGCGATCCAGTATCATCGGGAGAACACGGATTTTGGCCGACTCGATTACGTTTTCATCACCCATTTCCATCCGGACCATATAGGCCTGGCCAAGTTCTTCGCCGAAAACAGCGGGGCGAAGGTGGTGGCCTCCCGGTATGACACCTTCCGGTATGAGAGGGGGGAGGAGATGATAGAGGCGATGATCGCCATATTCGGGCAGATGGGGTTTTCCCCCCAGGAGATCGCCCGCACCCGAAAGACCATCGAGTGGTTCGAAAAATCGACCCCCTTCGCCAGCGATTATCTGATACTCGAAGAGCAGGAGCAGCTTATGGCGCGGCTAGGGATTCGCTGGATGCGCTGCCCTGGGCACTCCCAGAGCGATATAGTCTATATGCTGGGAGGCTCGGCCATAACCGGGGATGTGCTGCTGCGAGAGATATTCCAGTCCCCGCTTCTGGATGTGGATATGGAGACGATGAACAGCAGATTCTGCAACTACACCGCATATTGCGATACTATCGCAAAGTTAAAATCGATCCAGAGCATGAACTTGCTTCCCAGCCATCGCGACTATGTGGACAGTGTGGACGAGCGGATAATATGGTATGTGGGCAAGCTTGCCGACAGGGCGCAGCGGGCGGCGCCGATCCTTTCCTCCGGGGCCAGCATCCGGGAAACCGTGGGCAGGCTGTTTGCGGATCAGATCCTGGAGCCGTTTACACTGTTTATAAAAATATCTGAGATTGTGTTTTTTCGCGATTTTATTGAACATCCGGAAAAGCTGATAAAGGCGCTGAAAATGTCTGATTTGTATATACATTTAGCCGGAAAGATGGAATATTTCGAATAAAGATGCCCCATATTGAAATTTTTTGGGTAAAAAACATAAAACAGTTGATTATTAAGAACCATTTTAAATGTCGATCTGATATAATTGCCCAACCATATAAAGAGAAGAAAAGCCGTGCCGGGAGATATAGCCGAATTAGGCCCTACGCCTGTGGAGTCTGTCAGGAAGGCTGTGTCTCTTTTATCAGATAAATCCACCGATAATGATCTGGCTCAACTGAAGGACATCGCCCGTCAGGCCATCCTGCAGGTGCAGATCCCCCATATCCCCCCCATGAAGTCCGCCATGGAACAGATTTGCGAGGTGTCGCGGCTGTTGGTGAATGGCGCCACAAGCTCGCTGGTTGTTCGCCAGGGCTCTGCATGGGAAGTGGGCGCGGCCTCCGGGGAGGGGGCGGAGAAGATATGTGGCATGCGAGTTGACCCGGACCGCAAATCGGTGGCCGGATATGTGATTAACACCCATAAGCCATACTTTTTCTCCAGCATCGGAAATATCCCGGACCTGGCCGTCAACGAAAACAGGAGCCGCCGTTTTGGGGACAGTTTCTGCGCCATTCCCATTATGGACCAGTCAGGGGCTCTGCTGGGCGTGCTCAACATCGCCGGGATGATCCAGGATGGGGCGGCGCAAAGAACCAGGCAGGAATCCATCAAGGGGATTCTGGACGCCATCGCTATCAAGCTGACCAAGATCAGGGAAAAAGAATCTCTGTTCCTCGTGGGGGATGATATCGAGTCGCTGAAACAGGTGGCCATGGACAAGGAGAAAATGTTGATGATGTCGGTGCACGACATAAAGAACACCTTGTCCCTGATCACCGCCAATCTGTATTACCTGCAGCAGATGAACCTGGGCGAGGAAGCCGAGGAGATAATCGGCCTTGTCAAGTTCGGCAGCGACAGATCCCTGGATCTGGTCCTGTCCATCCTGGACAGCGGAATGATGCGGGATCAGAAGCTGCGGCCAAACTTCTCCACGGTGGATCTAAACGAGTTGTTTGAATGTCTGGCCAATGAATTTTCGGTGTACGCCACCAGGATGGAGGTGCAGATCATCCTGGATCTGCCAGAGCGGACATATATCAGGGCGGACCGCGGGTTGTTGCGTCGGTTATTGGCGAACCTTATGGACAACGCCATGAAATATTCCCCGAAAGGATCCGGGGTTATTATCTCCGCCGTCCCCATGGGGGAGTCGGTGGACCTTACCGTGGAGGATCAGGGGAAGGGTGTGAGCAAGCAGCAGCAGGAGTCCATATTCAACTTCCTGCAGGGGAACGGCCAGAAGGGAAGGGACGGAGCCCAGAACTATGGCATAGGGCTGGCCTTCTGCAAGATGGTGGCGTGGGTGCATGGAGGTTCGATATGGGTGGAGCAGGGCCCCCGGGGTGGCGCCCAGTTCGTAGTGCGATTACCCCGCGATTAGCCCTTTCTTCCCCCGCCCGTCAGCCCCGTCATCTCATCCATTCCTCCGGCGCTCCCAGGCTCGAAGCCTCCTTTTCCAGCCTTGCCAGCAGCATTTTGAAATAACTGGCCAGTCGGCCGACGTCGGATTTGGAAAGCTTTTGCTTCAGCAGACGCTCTGGCGTATATCCGGTGTGGATGCTGTTTTCCACTCCCTGCTCCATATCTTGGAATAATGTGGCCTGGCCACGCAACCTTTTCGCCTCGTTTCGCCACCATCCCTCGCTCCTGCCGCCATATAGGGGTTCATTGTTGTGGGGGGCCAGCTCCATTGTTTTTGCGGGGCTGTTTATCCGGAAGGAATATCGGTCCAGATAACTTTTCCCCAGAAGCCCGTGGGCGCCCTTGAAGCTGGGCAGGTCCGCCACTGCGCCCTCCACGCCATGGGCCACGGCCCCTCCCACCCGAACGCTCTCCAGCACCACAAGCCGCACCCACACAATCCCCCCTCCGGCGCTGAGCGGATATCGGGGAGCCTGGCCCAGCTGTTTGAATATCCCCAGCTGTCGGGCCGCCTGGTGGGAGATTATGGTGAAGCTGGATCCGCTGTCTATCACCAGCTCCATCTCCAGTTTTCCGTTTATGACGGTAGTGGCGGAAAATCCCCATCCCCTGGGCTTTATGGCCACGCCAAAAGCCTCTGCATGGGCATGGGATGGGAACAGGGCCAGCGACAGCAGCCAGCCCATGGCCAGCGCCGTCAGCTTTTCAGCTTGTCGTGCCATTTGCCCATTCCACTTTCCACGCTCCCTTTCCATGCGGGAAAGCCGCCGGACAAGACGGAGACCTTGTTGAACCCCTCCGAGGCGAGCAGAAACGCGGTCTCGTTGGCCTCCACTCCGCCATCGTCCACCACCACGATGCTCCACCCCCGGTCCAGCTTATCCAGGCTGCGGTATACCACCCTGGCGGGGATGCAGTTGGCGCCGGGGATGTGACCCGCGCCGAAATCCTTGGGGATGCGCACATCCAGCACCAGAGTCTCCACCCCGCTCTGCAGCCGGGCGGCCAGCTCGTCGGTAGGGATAACTCCATAGCTTGCGTCGTGATGGATCAGCAGCGCCGGGTCGCTCTTGATCACAGTTTCCAGCGCGGCCAGCTGGTGGGCGCCAAAAAAACCATCCTCCCGGAAACGGAAGAATGGAACACCGATCACCCCATGGTCGCGAGCCATATCCGCTTCCCGGGCCAGTTCCTGGTCGAACATGTCGCTCTCCATGGCCGCGGCCAGCCCTTCCTCTTTCAATTCCAGATACGCCAGCGCGCGGATCATCTGTCCGGTATCGGAGATATCCCCGGCGCCAAGCCATCGCAGGGCGAACACCAGGTTGATATACTTCGATCCCAGCAGCTTCTCCTGGGCCATGAACAGGCCCCTCCTTGCCTTGGTGGAATCCTGGACCTGGGGAAGGTAGTGGAGCTTCCGACCGGCCGAGCGGGCGAACCTTTCCGAATCCTGCTTCCAATAGGCCGCCTGGGCCGCATCGGGGGAGAAGACACCGGAGGAGTCGTATCCCCCCATGGGATGGCTCTCCACATTTATCTTGTAGTTCTGCGCCAGGTTTTTCATGGCGCCGAATACGATGAAGCTGTATGGATCGTTGAAGGAGAAATATAGCCGCAGCGGCTCCCTGTTGGGCTGGTTATCCATCGGTTTCTGGCGTGGGAGCCGGGGCTTCGCCATTTTCGGCGGAAGCCTGCCCGTTTGATGTGTCTATGGCCTTTGGCATGGTGTCCAGCGCCAGCATGGAGCCCCCCGTCACCGCGGCGGGAAGGAGCAGGAAATGGAGGATCGGGATAAATAGAGTCAGCGCCGCCGCCGCGCCGAACCCGAGGTACAACATCGGCGCCTCCATGATCCGAGCTTTCTTGGCGGTGAAGTCATATCCCCGCCGATCCATGGTATAGCTGGTGAACTCGTAGGCCATGACAAACGAGAGGAAAGGGGGATTGATGACGGCGAACATCACCGGGCCGACCATGGGAACAAGGCTCAACAGCGCCAGGCCAAGCTGGATGGGGAGGAACACCGCCAGTTTTTTCGATTCGGAGCGTATGGTGAGCCATGCCAGGGCCATAAAGGGTTTTCCGCTCTCCTCCACCTTGCCGGTGACATGGCGTTCCACCTCGATGGACAGGGAATCGAGAAAAGGAGAGGCGATGACAACCCCCACCACCACGAAGAGGAAGATCACGATGAGGAAAGAGACCACAAAAAGAACGGCGCCGGCGATGAAAGAGAGCATGGCCCAGTACCACGCCTGGCTGGTCTGCTCGAAGGCCCAGCTGGCCAGGTAATATACCAGGGAGTTGAAGGAGACGAGGAACATGGCGAAGACAAAGACGTTCACAAACACCGGCAGAATCGCCCGGACCGCCAGAGCCCTGGTGGAAAAGGCGGTTTTCAACCCCCGGAAGAAGTAAAGGAATCCCCGGGTGAAATCCAGAGTCTGCCTTATGGCCATGGTTCTTGCGCCGCCCCGTTTTGATGAACTAAAAGTTCATTTTAACGCAAAGCAGGGGCTTGGAGCCATGTTGACGCACATTTTTATCGACCGGTGATAAATCTCCCGTATTTCATATCTATCTTTTGAATATGGTTCACCAGCCAGTCACGGACAAAATTCATCGTCTCCAGGACAGCGCCTTTTTCTCCACTGGCCGCGCGTTGCTGCAGGTGGGCCAGTTTATCGAGCATCATGGTGTGGATCCGCTTGTGCTGGTCATAATCAGGATAGTTATAGCGTCGAAGCAGTTCCTCTTCCGCCTGCAGATGGCCTTTGGCGTAGTCCACCAGTTCCTCCAGCGCCCTGGCGGCGCCCTGGGAGGAGACTCCGGATTGCACGCTTCTGTTGAAGTTGTTGACTATGTCGATGATCCGCTTGTGCTGATTGTCCATTTCCGCGATTCCCACCGAAAGACTGGCAGGATCCCATCGGACCAATCCCCCGCCCAATTCCCCGCTGGAGGAGATCAACAGCCTTTTGGCCGCCACATCCTCGGAACCGTGGAGGATGACCATGAGACTGGAGGCGATTTCCTTCAACACTTCAGACTGGGCCTGCATCTGCTCCGCAGAAGCCGCGGCTTCCTCGGCGGTGGCGGCGTTCTGCTGGGTGATTGAGTCCACGTTGGTCACCGCCTGGCTGATCTGCCCCACACCCTCCGCCTGTTCCCGGGAGGAGGCGTGGATTTCCGATATAAAGGCTGTGACCTTGTTCACATTGGAGACTATGTCGTCCAGAGCCGCATCGGCGCGGTTGGCCAGGCCAGCGCCAGCCTTGGCGCTGCTCACCGCGTTGGCGATAAGGGACGCCGTGTCCTTGGCGGCGGAGGCGGAGCGCTGGGCCAGGTTTCGCACTTCCTCGGCCACCACGGCGAATCCTTTGCCATGCTCGCCCGCCCGGGCGGCCTCCACGGCGGCGTTGAGCGCCAGCAGGTTGGTCTGGAACGCGATCTCCTCGATCACTTTGATTATCTTGTTCACCTCGGTGGAGGAATCGCCGATGGTCTTCATCGCCACGTTCATTTCGTCCATCACCGCGCTTCCATTTTTCGCCGCTGTGCGGGTGGCGTCGGCCACTTTGCTCGCCTCGGCGGCGTTGTCCGCATTGCGCTGGGACTGGGCGGCGATCTGTTCCACGGCGGCGGCGGTCTGTTGCAGGCTGGCGGCTTGCTGGGTGGAGCCGTCCGCCAGGGCCTGGCTGGAAATGGAAACCTCCCGGGAGGCCTGGGCTATCTGCTCCGATCCATCGTTCATCTGGTTCATCACCACTTCCAGCGGCTTCAACACGCTGACGTCCAGGAAATAAACCGACACGAAGATGGCCGTTGTAATTAGAATCCCCATGATGATCACCGCCATCTGGATGTTACGCTGGTTGGCGGCGGCCACTTTTTCATATATCGCCACCAGATCGTCGCTATGCCGACGCAGCTGGTTGGCGTGTTTTAAAAGATCGCGTCTGCTCTCCAGAAAACCTGCCCCGATGGTGGATTCGGAAAAAACCTTCAGTGACCCCAGGAACAGGTCCAGATCCTTCTCTATTTCCGATATCTTTCCCTGGGCTTCCCGGCTGTCCAAGGCGGGGGTGGACCTCATGTTTTTCATGGAAAGGTCCGAAGGATATTCCCCACCCCGTTTCATGGCGGCAAGAGTCATGCTGAACACTTTTTCCGCAGTCTCGAATTCCTCGCTTTTCCCCGACAGGGCCTCGTTGCCCAGTTCCGCGTCGGCAGCGAAGAATATATTGAACTTTCTGATCCCCAGCACATCCCCCACCTTGAATTCCCGGTTCGACATGACGGAATGGCAGGTGGCGCAAGCGTCCACCGTGGCGATATCGGCGGTGTAGAAGTTCAGGTACAAGGCGCCTTTTTCCATGCTGGAATCGAAAAATATCTTGTCCGGATTCTTGTTCAGAAAGTCATTGGCCTTTTTGTCCGAGGAGCTTTGCAGCCCTTTTTCCGGGTTTATCGGGGTGTCGGACAGGATGTCGATTTTCATGCCCCGCGCGCTGGCCCCCTCCACAAATCCCTGGTTCACCAGCCTGGTGAAGGTGGCGGGAAAGGGAATTTCGCTATGTTCGGAAGTCTCCGGGGTCATGGTCAATCCCAGATTCGCCTTGTTGGCGGCGCGCACCAGGTATTTGGTGTATACGGCCCGCATCTGGGTCACATATTTGTTCAGGTTGTTAACCTGGCTTTCCAGGATCTTGTATTCGATGCGGGAGGTGTATGCCAACGCGCTCTTGGCCATGGCCTGGGAGAGCATCCGCTGGCGGCCCAGGGCGTTGACGATCTGGGCGTCCTTGTCCGCATTCTGCTGGAATGACCAAACAGCGAAAACGGACGCCACACAGGTGGTGGCGACGATGACAGCCACCAGATAGATTTTGAACTTCATCGAAACTGAGCCCATGGCTTTTCCCTTTTATTAGTCCTGTAATCCGTTAATTGGAAAATTAACGGTTCCCCTTGTATTGTTCTCTGTTCCCGGCGCAAGCCATTATCCGTGATACAGATAATGAGAGCAAGTCTGAAAATTTAAAAAACCCCATGGTGGGAGGAGCCATGGGGTTTGTCCTGTGGCCTTTTATGGTTTGTCAGAAAAGAAGAGTCACCACAGGCCGGAACACCAGCTTTTCATAAAGTCTGGCGGCCCTCAAGGCGTTCTCCTTGCTGAATACTCTTTTAATGCCACAAAACACATGAAGTGGATTCAAATAGTGGCGAATTCTGTCCTTCAGCGTAGTATCCATAAAATCACCAACTTTTCTCAAGACCACACCAGAAAATAAAGCATAATCGGCGCCAATATGCAATGCGCTGTAATTATGGGAGTTATGGGGGAGTGGAGGCGGGCGTGTCGTTATAAACTACAGATATGGTGGAAAAACGGACACCCAGTTACAAAAATTGATGATCCCCCCTCCAATGGCGGGAGCGCCTCTATACGGAAGAGGCGTCCGGCGCGTTGGAATATTTGCGATAGAAGAACCGGGCCAGGGGGTTGGTGCGGGCTATATGGAGCACTTCGCTGAAGAGGCTGGGGAACACTTTCACCCCGTTCTTGGCCGTATAGGCGATGCGTTTTATCATGGGCCAGCTTCCCTTCCGGGTCTTCCAGTGGAACATTATGAACTCCCACTGTATTCGCCATTTGGAGAATCCCGGCAGATCCAGCACCGCCCTGGAACGTTCCGCCGTGTTGTCTATGTCATGGTCCAGCAGTCCCATCTTCTTGGCGGTTTCATGCATGTCGGTGCCGGGGTATGGGAAAAGGATGTAGGGATAGCAATGCGCCGGGTCGCTGCGCAGCACCAGATCCACAGTCTCGTTATAATCCTCCAGGGTCTCGCCTGGAATGCCGATGAGCACGGAGAAGCATACATCCACATTATGTTTGCGGGCGTTGTCGCAGAACTGGACGATATCATCGTTGCTGTGTTCCGGGCGGCGCAGCACTTCCTTGCGCACCCGCTCGCTGCCGGACTCCAGCCCCACGTTCACATATCCCACTCCCGCCTCCTGCATGGCCAGCCAAAGCTGCTGGTTGTTCATCGTCTTCTTGGTGACGTTGAGGTTGAAGCCCCACTCGATGGGCCTTTCCCTGGTGGCGTTGAACTCCTTGAGCCTTTCGAGGAAGTTGAGCGCGTATTTCAGGTTTGCGCCAAAAGTCTCCGCCTCGAAATATATCTGGGTGATGGTGGGCCAGCGCTCCAGCACCTCGTTCATCTCCGCCAGGATGTTGTCGAAAGAGCGGAACCGCAGATAGCGCCCTTCGGCCAGCTTGCTCATGGCGTGGTTGGTGCAATAGGTGCAACGGTATGGGCAGCCGCGGGATATGATGATCGGCAGGATGGTCCCCGCCTCCATCATCCATGGCACCCACAGGTCCCGGTCGATAAAGGGGAGCGCGTCCAGATCCTCATTCAGCCTGGCCATCCGGTTTTTCTCGATTGAGCCATCTTCCCGACGGATCCACAGGTTTTCTATCCCTGCTGGCCGCTGGCCGGCTTCGAGCATGCGGGCCATCTCCAGGGCGGCGTTTTCCCCTTCCGTGACGCACACCGAATCGAAAGCCTCCTCAACGATGCAATCCTGGGGCGCCAGCGAGGCGTGATGCCCCCCCAGGGCGTTGTATATGGAAGGGTCGATCTTCTTGACTTCCCGGGCCGCCTGGACGATCACCGGATACTGGGATGTGACCGCAGTGAAGACAAACATCGTCGGATTGTGCTCTTTTATCATCCGGCCGATTTCTTTTGGAATGTCCGTGGCCGGGGATATGAACAAGGTGTTCACGTTGTGCCCGGCCTTTTTCAGGACAGTGGCCACAAACGTGATTCCAAAGGGGATCACCTGCTGGTTCGCCATCGGTTTTTCGTGGCTTTGAAAAACCTTGTCTGAATATACTGCTATTATGTTCATCGCTTCTCCTGTTTACCGCGCCATACAAAATGCGCCGCCGGGGCCAATATTCCGTGATTGCGCGGCTCCGCTCGTGGCGCCGCAAGGCAAGATGAATATACGGGGGCTCCCGCGAACTTATATTTTACATCACTGCCGCCTGTCGTCAAATAATAATCGGCCCGCCCCGCCGGGGGCCATCTTGACAAGGAGCCTGTCCGCGCATAACCTGATTGTTTACAACCAACACGGATCGGGATTATATGACGACAACCCAAACCCAGGCGGGGCAGGAAGTGGAGTTCATCAGGGCTATGGAGCAAAAGGCGCTGGAGAACCAACCGCTGACCTGGGACGAGGCTGTGGAGCTTATCAACCTGGATACGACCCATATATTCGACCTGATCGCCTCGGCCAACCGGGTGCGCCGCCACTACAAGGGGGACGAGATATCGATCTGTTCCATCATCAACGCCAAAAGCGGCCACTGCCCGGAAGATTGCGCCTTCTGCGCCCAGTCCTCCTCCGCCAGCGCCGGGGCGCCGGAGTTCGACCTGGTGGAGGCGGATAAAATCGTGGAAGGCGCCAGGGCGGGAATGGCCAACGGCGCCCGCAAGTTCGGCGTGGTCACTTCCGGCTATGGCTTCGCCAACAAGGGGTCCAAAAAGACTTTGGACAAGGTGGCGGACCATATCGGGCGCCTGAGCCAGCAGTGCGAGGTCCATCGCTGCGCCAGCCTGGGAATTATAGATGAGGCCGCCGCCATGAAGCTGAAAGCGGCGGGGCTGGAGGAGTATCACCACAACCTGGAGACCGCCCGCTCCTTCTTTCCCAATGTCTGCACCACCCACGACTATGAGGAGGATGTGGCCACGGTCCGCGCCGTGAAAGCGGCGGGGATGCGGGTCTGCTGCGGCGGGATATTCGGCCTGGGGGAGAGCCGGGAGCAGCGGGTGGAGATGGCCTTCACCCTGCGGGAACTGGACGTGGATTCGATCCCCATCAACTTTCTGAACCCCATCAAGGGGACCAGGATGGAGAACCAGCCGCCGGAGCCGCCCCTGGAGCTTTTGAAAATCATCGCGGTCTACCGGATGATCCTCCCCACCAAGGACATCAAGATAGCCGGCGGAAGGGAGAAGAACCTGCGCGATTTGCAGTCCATGGTCTTCGCCGCCGGGGCCAACTCCACCATGGTGGGCAACTACCTGACCACTTGCGGGCGGCCCGCCGAAGAGGATCTGAAAATGATCTCCGACCTGGGGCTCTCGGTCAAGGGAAAGTGACCTTCGGCAAGGTTGCGCCGTGACCGGCGGGGGGAAGCCGTGAGTGGCCCTTTCGATGAGCGGTTGCGCAAGGCGGAGGCCCTGGGGCTGTGGCGTCGGCTTCGGCCTGTCGATTCCCGGCAGGGCCGGATGGCCACCCTCGACGGCGCCGATCTTCTCCTGTTCTCCTCCAACGACTACCTGGGCCTTTGCGACCATCCCAAAGTCAACGAAGCCGCGATAGATTGCGTGAAACGCCACGGCTGGGGCTCGGGGGCCGCGCGCCTGCTGGCCGGCTCCATGCCGCCCCATATGGAGCTGGAAAGGGTGATGGCCCAATTTCTGGGCAAAGAGGCCGCGCTCCTGTTCAACACCGGATACGCCGCCAACACCGGGCTGCTGGCGGCGATGATGGGGCGGGGGGATATGATATTCGCCGACAAGTTGTCCCATGCCAGCATCATCGACGGGGCCAGGCAGAGCGGCGCCAGGTTGGCTCGGTTCGCCCACAACGACCCCCAATCCCTGGAAGCCTTGCTGCAGAAGGCGCCCGCCAGAGGGCGCAGGCTGGTGGTGACGGAGGGGGTGTTCTCCATGGATGGGGATATTCCGCCGCTTCGGGAGATCGCAGCCATCGCCAGGGGCTACGGGGCGATGTTGATGGTGGACGACGCCCACGGGTTCGGGGTGTTCGGCCCGGAGGGGAGAGGGACTGTACATATGGCCGGGATCGCCGACGAAGTGGATATCCACGGGGTGACTCTCGGCAAGGCGGCGGGAAGCTTTGGCGGGATGGTGGTCGCTTCCCGGAAAATCATTGATGGACTGATAAACTTCAGTCGCCCGTTCATATACTCCACCGCCATGCCTCCTGCCGCCGCCGCCGCTGCCCTGGCGGCGATTGATATCATCCGCGGGGAGGAGGGGGAGGCGTTGCGCCAAACCTTGTTCCGGAACGCGCGGAAAGCTGGAGAGGTCATCAAGGGGGCCGGGTATGACACCGGTTCAAAAACCCAGATCCTGCCGGTTGTGGTGGGGGAGAGCGAGGAAGCGGCCTGGCTGTCGGCAAGGCTCTGGCGGGGGGGGATATACGCTCCGGCCATCCGGCCTCCCACGGTGCCCCAAGGGACGGCCAGAATAAGGCTGTCCATCACCGCGGGGCACACGGAAGCGGATATGGAAAAATTGGCCGCGGCGCTGGCGCCCTAGGGTCGAGCGGTTCCTTTCTTTCAATCCAGAGTTAAACCGGGTATAAATATAGTTCAAGGTCATTTGCAGTGAACTAAATAGGAGTAGATATATGTCAAGGAATAGCGCTGTTTCGCTCTTTGTGGCCGCCATGGTCTGGCTGGTGTTGGCCACCGTGTCTTACGCCGAGGAGGGAATGATCCCCATAAAATCCTATGAGGGGAAAAAGGAGTATACATACTGGATATTGACTCCGGAGGATCTGTTGATGTGCCTTGGCCTGGGTGGGGATATGCTTACTTTGCGCAAGGACATTCCCGCTCAGGAGAAGAAACTGGATGAACTCAAGGAAAAGGTCGTGAACCTGGGGGGGGCCATAGAGAAGAAAAGGGCCACGGAGAATTTGAGCCAGAAGGACCTGGAGAAGATCAACAAGGCGGTGGATGCGTATACCAAAATAAACAAGGCGCACACTGATCTGCTGGCGAAATATAACGACAATGTGGACAAGCTCAACGAGTCGCTGGAGAAATATAAAAGCCAGTGCGACGGGCGCAAGTTCTATCAGGAAGATTATAACGCGATCCTGAAAGGGGAGATGTGATCCCTCCATGGCGCATGTTCCATGCCCGGTGGGGTGAGTACAAGAGAAAGTTCCATGGATAGAGTATCGATAGCCGCCTTCCGCGCCGCCACGGCCAAGCCGGACTACCTGACCCTGGAGAACCTGGAGGCGGGGCTGGGTGGCTGGGGCGCCTTCACCATGGGGGTATGGTCGGCGGCCAACGTCATTGGGACGGAGATAAAAAAGGGGCGCAAGATGCGCATGGTGGTGGACAACGAGCCGTTCACCGATGTGGACGATACCGCCAGAAAAGCGGTGGACCGTTTGCGGGCGTTGGGGGCGGACCCGGCCAATGCGGCCCTATGCGCGGCGGCGCTTTTATATTTCGCGGGGGTCAATGTCCAGTGTGGCATGCCCTGCCCGAACCGGAAGCTGGGCGCGGTGACCCGGATGGCCGCCGGCATCCCCTCCGGCAGGATATCCTCCATGCCCACCGAGAAGCAGAACAACAAGGTGTCCGGTTTTGCGGCCACTTTGGCCATATACAAAGCCTTGGACGAGGAGAACCAGGCGCCCTACGACGCCGATTATCTGCCCTTGGGGGCGGGTGGCCCGATGATAGGGCATTCGGCGATAGGGGAGGATCTGCTATTCCCGAAGCTGGGGCAAAAGCTGGCCTCCATCGGGACGAGGGGGATGATGAGGGCGTACATCTCCTCCGGAATGAAGGTGAACAAATGGTTCGCCGCGATGTTCGGGACCGCGGCGACTTTGGAAATCATCCACCCGGACGCCTATGTGGGGGAGGATTATGGCCAGTTTCTCTCCACCCGAACCCCGGAGACGGCGGCCCAGGCGGCGGTGAAAGAGGCGGGACTTCCGGCGAAGATCCACCTGCGGGGAACCGGCATGGAGCTGGACACGGCCAAGGTGGTGGGGGATCTGGCGATAATTCTTAAAGACTCGGGAACCCCGACGGTGGTGGGGATGATCATGTTCAACGAAATATGCTCCGTCATCGCCGAAGGTGGGGCCATAGGGGTGGGAAGGGCCGGTGGTCCTCTGGTTATCCCTCTGCACCACTGGCTGACGGCGCCCACGCTGGCTTTGACCATGATCGGCGCCGGGGCGGAGGATGAAACGATAGTGGCCGCCCTGCGCAAGGAGGTGGGGGGGTATTTTCAGTCGGACGCCGCCTGCGTGGCCACCAACCTGCTGGCCCGCAAGGCCGAGGAGGAGGGGCCAGGGCCGGTGACCGATATAGCGCTGGCCGCCACCGAGCCCGGGATGACCAACGCCGTGGCCAGGAGGGTGAAATCGGCCAATGAGGCCATGGAACGGGGCGAGGGGCTGGAGCGGATAATAAAGGAGCGCCAGGAGGCGCTGATTGTGGACGACTCCTTGAAGGTGGCGAAGGCGATGAGCCTGCGGACCGGGAAAAATGTGGAGAGCATCAGGTTTCTGAAGGTGGTCGCCGGCTCCGGCAGGAGAAAGGGCCATTTTGCCCACCACCATTTTTCCTTTGATGCGAACATCGATGTGGAAGTCGTTATTGACGGGAAGACCCATTTCATAGAGAACGTGCTGGGCAAGGCGGCGCCTCGGGCGCTGGTGGACAAGGATAAGGAGACGCTGGAGGCGATCAGCGCCGCCGCCATGGCCATTGTGGATTTCATGTGTCTTGGGGCATGCTCCATGGATGTGGTGACGGCGGCCTGTGTGGCGGCCGCCCGGGGGATGGATCCGGAGGAGGCGTATAAAAAAGCGGTGGAGGCGGGGAACCTTTTCGTGGCCATACCCCCCTCGCCTGCGTTGCGGGAGGCGGTTTATTTGGCGGCGAGCATCAGCCAGGGGTTGGATTTTTAGAGGACGATATTGGAAAAACGATCATCGGTAATCATGGCCATGGCGGATCATGCGCCGGGGGAGGCCCTGGGGGCGGCCATCGAGGATATCCTCAGGCTTGGCGCCCATGGGGTCCAGGTTCTTCCTTCCATAACCAAGAAGAACAGGCCGGGAGCGATGCTGCTGATCGAGCCTGGCGGGGCGGAGCCGCAGATAGCCGAATATCTGGCCAGGGAGCTGAAGATCGGCGGATACCAGAGGTTTGATACGACTCATGTATTCCACCAGACGCGGTATGTTCAAAAGAAGTTCCATGTGCGCGCGGAGGGGAAGCAGGAGACCTTTGATCTTCGTGTGAAGGTGGTGGGGCCGGATGAGGCTCCACTGTATACCAGCGTGGAAGCTTCCGACGCGGAGATGATATCCCGGACGCTGGAGCGAAAACATGGGATCGCCCGTCCATTTCACATGGTGAAAGGTTATGTCGAGTCCGCGGCCTCGGAGAGTGGGGTGGAGATCTCTGTGGACTTGTAGGCTCCCTCGGGGAGGGGGCCAACCTTGCCGGGGCGCATAAAATGGGGTCATTTGTCTTGAATTGAGCTGAAATACGCTTCTTTTGTTCCCAATGCGCTTGTCTTGTGACATGTATCAGTAATAGAATGCATATTGGCTTGAAATAACAAGGCTTGGAAAAGGATTATACGATGCCGGAAGATACGATTGAAGTTCACAGTTCATGGGCCCATTTTACTAAGGATTTCATTTTCTCCCTGTCTCTTATAGCGCTCGGGCTGGTGGTTCTTTTTGTGGGTTCCGCCAAGACCGCCCTGTATTACAGCGTCGTCCGGCTTTTCAGCTTTCTGGAGCTGAAGCTGGATGTGGAGAAGATTTATAATGTGGATCTGAATTCATATATATCCGACACCGTGGCTCTTTATGTCCCCATCGGTTTGTTCATCCTGGCCCTTTTTGTGAATTTTTCCATCCTTTACAGAAAAAGGTTCACCTGGCTTTTGCTGGGCGAGGAGACCGTAATGAAAAAGTATGGGTTAATGTTCTGGAAATCAAGGGAGATAAAATACTCCAGCATCCGCACCGTGGAAAACTGGCAGGGCGGGCTGCAAAAGATTTTGAAGATAGGTGATGTGATGATCGCCGCTGGTGGCTCCCAGGGATATGATATCGAGATGGAGGGGGTCAGTGATCCGGATGAGGTGGCGGATATGATCAGAAACAGGCAGAAAGCCACGCGGCCCGGCAAGCTTTCCGGAATCCAGGAAAAATACGACTATTATTGATCCGCGGCCTTTTAGGTTACTTTTCCGGCTTTGATCCCAGGGCCATAAGGGCCGTGGCCACGTCTTTGGCGCCGCTTTCCGACTCGAACCAGTAGATCCTTCTGCCAGGCAGGGTGCCCGGCCCGGCGGTGCCGGAGATCAGCAGGGCGAAAGGTTTGTTTTCCTTCTGTGTCCATTCATACTTTCGCACTTCCACCGTCAATCCATAATATCCATAATGGCGGGTCTTCTCCCCCTCATAGCTCATTTTAATCATCGTTTTGTCGATGGTGTTCCCCTCGATGGAATAGAGCATCACTCCCTTGTCGTTGGAATCGGCCAGGTGGGCCAGGACATACTCCAGCGCCGTTTCCTTGGGGATGAGCTTTCCTTCTTCGGCGGGGAACTCTATCCTGTGGCTTTTGGCGAGGGAGACACATCCCTGGGAAAAGGTTATGGCAAGGGCCAATGCCAGAAAACTTATCGGTCTCATGATTATCTTCGTCGGAAACATATGTATAAAACGGTTTGATTACCCAATAATACCGCAAAACCGGGATAAATCAAGTTTAATATGAACGAAAATGGGGAGGGTTTGGGCCGAATCAATCCACTTTGGGGGGCTTTCGTGTGACTTTCATCCTCTCGGAGAATTGATTCAGGTTATTGTCGGTCTTGGCGGAAATCTTTGTGGCGCTTACCAGTTTTTCGACCACCAATTTCTTGACTTTACCATCCTTGCCAATGGTGTAAATCGTATCCCCCAGGTCGACTTTCACACCCTTGAGCACGCTTATCTCTATATATTTCCATTTCTTGTTTATGCTGTCTATATAGCCTATGTCATCGGAAACAGATTTTGCTATCTCCTCCAGCCGATCGGTGAGAAGCCTTTTGGCCCGCTCCAGGCTGTCGTCTCCCGGGATCAGAACCTCCGCCTGGGCCAGAAGCTCCCTGGCGTGGGAAAGCTCGTCATCCTGCAACGCCTTGTTGGCTTCCTTTATCAGCTCCGCGAATTTCTCAATGGTTGCCTCATCCACCACCGGCGCAATCTCCACCCCTGTATCCACAGGCGCACCCGAGTCCGGAACGGGCGTCGGCTGGATATCGCTTCCATCGACGACCTGCTCATCGCCCGGAGGTGTGGTCTGGGTGTCATCAGGGGCGACGGGGGGTTCGATCTGTTTGGGAGGGGGAGGGACAGAGCTTTCGATAAGGCCGGAGATGTAATGTTTCCCCTTTTCAAACCATACTTCCCCCTGGTTTTTGTACAGGATCGGATTCCCCTGGTACGATATCACCCCCACGGCGATGGCGCCCGCCACCAAAAGGAACAGAATGAACCTGAAAAAGAACCTGGAGCGCTTGGCTCTGATATTAACCGTGGTCTCGTCCGATTCCGCCAGATCCTTGTTCCCGTTCTGCTGCAGGGTGAACGTGGTCTTCTCCAGGTCACGTTTGATGGCCAGCACAGAGCCATATCTGTCGTCCGGCTCTTTCTCCATGCATTTGCCGATGATTTTGCTGACCGCATTGGGCACACTTCTGTTAAAGTCCCGCACGGAGGGGGGAGCCTCGGCGATATGCTTTTGCATAAGCCCCCAGGGAGTGGAGGCTTTGAAAGGCAGCTGGCCGGCCAGCATCTGGTATAAAAGCACGCCGAGGGTGTATATGTCTGTATGGGGTCCGAGCTTGTTCACCTCCCCCATGGCCTGCTCCGGCGCCATATAGGCGGGAGTTCCCAGCGCGCTTCCCATCTGGGTGATTTCGGAAGTGATCTCCTGGTCTTCTTCCTGCACTGCCTTGGCCAGCCCGAAATCGAGAATCTTGACCACCAGCTGGTGGCCAATATCCATGATGATTATGTTGTCCCCTTTAAGGTCGCGGTGGATGATCCCCTGCCTGTGGGCGTATTCCAGCCCATCGCAAATCTGGTTGGTGATCTGCATGAAGTCTTCCAGATCAAGCTGCCCTTTTTCCTTTATTAATTTGGAAAGCGACTTTCCTTCCACAAACTCCATGACGAAGTAGTATTCCCCTTCGCTGGTTTTGGAAAAGTCGAGAATAGACACCAGGTTGGGATGGGTAAGCTTGGTTTGCAGCTTCACTTCCCTCTGGAAACGCTTGATGGTCTCTTCGTTTTGGGTGTGTTTTGCGGAAACCACTTTTATCGCCACAAATTTGCCGGTGGACAGTTGCACGGCCTTATACACCGCTCCCATCCCCCCCTCGCCGATCATCTCCTGGATCTTGTATCGCCTGTCGAATACCTTGTCCTGAAGATCATCCGTCTTTGGGCAAATTACCTCCGTCCCGTCGTTTGGGCAGTATCGGATGTTCTGCTCAAACTCTTCCTTACATGTCGGGCAAAATGGCTTTGTCATCTAAAATCGCGCCGGTCCCTGATGTTTGTCCGATATTACGGGATGAATTGGTAACCTGATATGCAAATGGATTCTCCCGTTGTTATAAGCGGCGTAAACCACGCCAGCTTAAAGCCTTGATTATCTTTCGTTGAAGACCAAAGATCAAGGGGAATGAAGGACAACGCTAATAATTAAAGGGTGGCCGAAATAGCCTCTGCCGAAAAATAATTTTCGCCGAATCTCCCAAAAACCGCATGTAAACAAAATTTATTTGATAATTTTAATCAGAGAAACCAAATTTACTATTAAGAATGGTTATAAATGATATGGCCTGATCAGGCCCATGGCAGGATGGAAGGATCGTATGTCTCAAACATCGACCGATCGTAAAGATCCTTTTGAATCAGGGTAATACATGCCAGAAAACCCGATTTGGATCCCTTCTGCGGATAGGGCGGAAAACTCCAATATGGCCCGTTTCATGCGCCTTATAGCCAGAAAATATAACCGTGAAATATCTGGCTACTCCTCCCTGCGAAAATGGTCCATCCAGAATATCAATGAGTTCTGGGCCGAGGTGTGGGAATTCACCCAGATCATGGCATCCGCCCCTTTCACCAGCGCCGTGGAAGATCTGGACAAAATGCCCGGCGCCCGATGGTTCCCCGGCGCCAGAATGAACTTCGCCGAAAACCTGCTCCGGTTCCGCGACGGCCAGCCAGCCATCGTATTTTGCAACGAAGCTGGCCTCTCGGCGGTGATGACCCACGAAGAGTTGTACAAGGAAGTGGCCAGCCTTGCCATCCCTATGAAAGAAATGGGCGTGGGACCCAGGAGCCGGGTGGCGGCTTTCATGCCCAACATACCCCAGACCGTGGTGGCCATGCTGGCGGCCACAAGCCTGGGCGCCACATGGAGTTCATGCTCTCCGGACTTCGGTGTCAAAGGAGTGCTGGACAGGTTCGCCCAGATCCGCCCGGACCTTCTGTTCACTGCGGATGGTTATTTTTTCAAGGGGAGACACCATGGATCGCTGGAAACCGCCGCCGCCATAGTAAAGGAGATTCCCTCCATAAGGAAGACGATAGTGGTCCCCTATTCCAGCCCGGACGCCGACATCGGTTCCGTGCCGGGCGCGGTTTCCTATGCCGATTTCAAGATGCAAGGCGAGCCACCGGATCTGGAATTCGCCCAGCTTTCCGCCAGTCATCCACTGTATATCATGTATTCGTCGGGCACCACGGGACTGCCCAAGTGCATGGTCCAGTCGGCGGGGGGGATCCTGGCGAACCAGCTCAAGGAGCTGGCCCTGCATACGGACGTGAACCGGGACGATGTGATCTTCTACTTCACAACTTGCGGGTGGATGATGTGGAACTGGCTTGTCTGCGCCCTGGCCCGTGGCGCCGCCATCGTTCTGTATGATGGCGCCCCCTTTCATCCAGGCCCAGGCGCGCTATGGAAACTGGCCGAAGATCGGAGGATCACCATCTTCGGAACCAGCGCAGGATACCTGGCCGCCCTGGAAAAAAGCGGACTTGAACCGGCAAAGGAATATGACCTCTCCTCGTTGAAGACCATCCTCTCCACCGGCTCTCCCTTGCCCGCCGAAGGGTTCGAGTTTGTATACGCCCATATCAAAGGCGACCTCCAGCTCTCCTCCATCTCCGGCGGAACAGACCTGAACGGATGCTTCGCCCTGGGGGACCCCACCGGGGCCGTGTATCCGGGGGAGTTGCAATGCCGGGGGCTGGGGATGGCGGTGGAGGCGTATGACCGGAAAGGCGCCCCGGTATACGGCCAGCGGGGGGAGCTGGTTTGTGTCAAGCCTTTCCCCTCCATGCCGCTATATTTCTGGGACGACCCGGACGGGCGAAAGTATCACCATGCCTATTTCGACACCTACCCTGGCGTGTGGCGCCATGGAGATTACATAGAGATCAACCATCGTGGAGGTGTGGTGATCCATGGGCGCAGCGACGCCACTTTGAATCCGGGCGGCGTTCGTATCGGCACGGCGGAGATATATGGCGAAGTGGAGCGGATGGATGAAGTGGAGGACAGCCTGGCCGTGGGGCAGCAATGGAAGGGGGATATCCGTGTGATTCTCTTCGTCAAGCTTCCCCCTGGCCATACCCTGACCGATGAGCTGCGGGAGAAGATCAAAACCCGGATTCGCGGCAACCTTTCACCCCGCCACGTCCCGGCCATGATCATCCAGGCCCCGGACATTCCATACACCCTGAACATGAAGAAAGTGGAACTGGCGGTGAAAAACATGATCGAAAAGAAGCCGGTGGTCAACAAGGAGGCGTTGGCCAACCCGGCGGCCCTCGATTTCTTCGGGGGAATAAAGGAACTGGAGCAGTGATGGAGACCAGGGGAAAAGAGCTTG